>ENA-UOWO01003436-UOWO01003436.1-activated-sludge-metagenome-genome-assembly--contig:-NODE-3436-length-18340-cov-6.880503_pt1 | contig 18340 bp, 11 predicted proteins | sample MGYA00238148_ERZ761564 | MGnify/ENA primary metagenome ERZ761564 (study PRJEB28885, sample SAMN05720194) | activated sludge metagenome | isolation source: Anaerobic digester | place: USA...
TTGTATTTAATTGATATACAAGGCTTTATTTTGTTTGTTTAAGCGGTCCGGACGGGACTCATCACAATCTCCCCAATCCGCTATATTTCTGCATATTATAAAAGTCAAAACAATTTTGCAACCGATTTTGCAACCTTATAGATTTCTTTGTTTTGTACTTCAATGAACTCTTTTGCTACTCTACAAATATAGTTATTTTTACTGAAATTCAATGAATAAAATTCTTTTTTTTTAATCTATTTTTTATTATAAAACCTTATTTTTGACTTATGTTTTAAGCCCTTTAATATATTGGATAATCTTTTCGAAAATATTTATTTCGTAATTTCCTACAATATATTAAAAGCTTAGTGGTTGATGTCATTGATAATGCAATTGAATTAATTATTGGTAAGTGATTTAATTTTTTGATTTATATCCTATTTTTAATTTAATATTTACTGAACTTCATAAATTCTAACATGCACAACAGAGATTTATTACCTGATATATTTGAGGATATTTTCGTTGACCAAATTGTTGATTATTTAAGAAGGATTGATGGGGTTTATGAAAACCATGCATCCATCTTTCGTTTTATTGATGATTTTTTTGAAAACCCTTTATGGTTGGAAGATTTTGATTATAAAATTCTTAATTCTGCTCCTGGCGACATCTTTTCTCAACACCTTTTTCTTTATTTATCTTATAATGATTTTTCATCATACACTCCTGATAAGAGAAAAGAAGAAATTTATAAAAAAGTATGGAAACAAAGCCCTAATGGTGATTTAAATAAAAAAACTAAAGATGAATTGATTATTCGTTATATATCACCTGCCCTCGATGCATATAAACCTCATTTTGAGTTTTGTATGGGTTATACATTATCTGAAGTTGATAAAAAATGGAACGAATTTTTAAAACTAATTTCTGACAGTTTCAATCCCCAAAAAGTTTTTCCGGATTCCGAAAATAGAATAGCCATTACATTTGAAGAAAATTTTCGTAGCCTATTTAATAATAAATTCTTATACAACACAAGTGTTATGCTTTTTTATTTTAAGGCGCAAGGTCTTATGAATGCATTTATAATAGAAATCCAAAACAACATCTTGACAAGCGATAATCAAAAAATAATACAATACCTCTCCAATATCAAACATCAATATCAACAACTTTTATTTCCTGACAACTATTCTGATAAAATACCAAAATTTTTAAAAGAATTCAATATAAATGAAGAGTCAATTTTAGATTTTTTTAATCAGGATTATGACAATCCTCTTTACGTGGCTCTTTATTCAATTCCTCACTCTTTATCTAATCATGTTATTTATCGTGATAAAGAAAGTATTACACCTATTCAAAATACCTTCTATAAATATTATTACAATAAAGTCTTAAATGATCTTATCGATTTTATTGATAGCCAGATCAAAGCACATATTTCAAATTTCAATCCAGTAAATTTAAACTTCGACCTAAATTTAAATAAATTCTCTTCGGGTTTTTTACCTTCTTTTATATCATTTCTTGAGTGCACAAATATTATTGACAAATATAAATCTAATTGGTCATGCTCTAGTTTTTATCAAGCTTTAAAAGATGGTTTTAACAATGTTAGAGCGGATGTAACAAACCAGTTTATTTCAGTATCCCCAAATGACAGAACTAATTATATAGATGCGCATCTTAGAAAAATCTATATGATAACTAAAAATAATAGTGGTGGTCCAACAGGCAGAGCAGAGTCATGTTTAAAGGCGAAAAATTGGACTTTAGAGCATCTTTTTGAGTTTGAAATATTTGACCTAAATATTCCAATTAGTACATTCCCTGCTTATCTGAGATTATCGTATGGTGATTTTAATGAAATGGTTGATAATACTAACAATAGCGATACAAGAGCGGCTTTCTTCCATTTACTTTCTGATTTTTTTATTAATAAACTAATTGAATTTTTTCATGACATAGAATTTTCCATCACAGATGATCTATCTTTCACAACAGTGTCAAAACCTAATACCAATAAAAAAATTCCCCCGTACGCCTTCTCTTATAAAAAATATTCCTCTCATCTAGCAGCTATCACTGATATGTTCAACAGCTTAATTAATAACGACTTCATTCACGATGATACCGATCTCATTGACTTCCGTAAAATATTTAACAATACCAAACCAAACAGTCCTATTAAATGGATAGGCAATATTTCCGAACTAAAATACTTTGTTACACTCTTGAACAATGACTTCGAACTAATAGAAAATCTTAAACAGGATATTTGGAAAGTCACTGCATCAATTTTTGTTGATTCTAATGGTAATAGCTTTGATTGGTCAAAATTTAGAGGACAAAAAACTCCGGCTAAGTCTAAAAAAATAGAAACTGCCGTCCAACACCTTAAATAGTACTCTACTCTACGCTTGTTTTTAATTATTATTTTCATAGAGATGATTTTTCTACATCTCTTTAATCTCAATAATATTACAATACTCTACACTCTACACTCCACTCTACATCACTGAATATCTTCATATTGCGTGATTTTTCCTTATTTCCTTTGTATCGTTTTTAGTGGCCACGAAAAAACAATAATTCACTTATTGTTAAATTAAAAAAATTAATTACAATGGAAGTAATCACAATTACATCAGAAGCATTTCAGGAGTTAAAAAACGATATTTCTGAAATCAGTAAAAGAATCGACAATGCTAATAACAAACAACCCCTGACCGAAAATTGGCTTGATATTGCGGATGTTTGCATGTTGTTGCATATTTCTAAAAGGACACTTCAAAGCTATCGGGACAACGGAATCCTACCTTACAGTCAGATTGGTGGCAAGATTTACTTTAAAGCATCAGACATCGATGCACACCTAAACAAACACTACATTAAACCTACTACAAAAAAGTAAAATCATGCACGTTTCAATTTTCAGAAACTTCAATGATCTGGTTTCCACCCTGCCCATCACTGCTGTCCTTGATGCTATCAGGGACGGCAGCTATAGGGCTGAGGTGGAAGCATTACGCCAGCTTCTTTCAGAAGGCAACGAGAAAGATTATAAACAACGAAAAAACTCTCTGCTTGCCTTTACGCCATCGGGGACTTTTCCTAATGGAAGAGCAGCCAACCTGATTGACCAATACTCAGGACTTATCATTCTTGATATTGACAAATTAAGCCCCGACTCGCTTCATTCCACAAAAGAAAAAGCATGTGATATTCCTTTAACTTTTGCCTGTTTCGTCAGCCCGAGCAATTTAGGGTTAAAGATCCTCGTAAAGGTCGATTGCGCTCATTTCGGCCATAAGCAAGCTTTCAGGCAGGTAAAAGAACACTATGAAACATTCTTGAATGTCACTATCGACAAGTCAGGAAGCGATATTTCACGTCTATGCTTTTTCTCTTATGATGAAGCTATTTTTACAAATTATTATTGTGAAACCTTTAAAACCCAAATCAAAATGTTAGAAAACGATATAGACAATATTGTCCGGCAGATTGAACAAAAGAAGATAGACCTGACAGCAAGTTACAATGACTGGATAAAAATCGGATATTCCCTGATTGATTCACTGGGTAATGGTGCCCGGGATTATTTCCATCGGGTAAGCAGCTTTCATACTTCTTATGATCATGCTGAATGTGACAAACTATTCGACAACCTGCTTAAATCAGGAAAACCAACGGTGCCTGTTACTTCTAAAACGTTTTTTTATTACGCTAAAGATCATGGTATAGATATATCCTCAGTGAATTCAGTCGATATTTCTGACTATAATCCTAAAAAAACAAATCCAAAAAAGGATTCCGAAAGCAACAAAGAAAAGCGGGTGCTGAATATCGACAAAATAGAACAGTATCTTTCTGCCCGTTACCTGTTCCGTCTTAATGTGGTTACAGGCAATGTCGAATACAAATTACACGATGCAGAAAAATACATACCTATGACTGATTTTATGGAAAACTCAATTTACCGGGAGTTGCTGAAAAACAAAATTCCATGCAACATTACTAACCTCAGGAGTATTATTTATTCAGATTTCAGCCCCAGGTTCGACCCATTCATGGATTATTTTAATGCCCTGCCCTCCTGGGACGAACAGACTGATTATATCGCCCAACTGGCAGCCACGGTAAAAACCACCAATGATGATCTTTGGTCATACTGTTTCAAAAAATGGATAGTCGCATCAGTGGCATCCCTGTTCGAGGAAAAAACAGTAAATCATACGGCCATCATTTTTTCGGGACCGCAAGGCATTGGTAAAACTATGTGGATGGAAAATCTTTGTCCGGTTTCTTTGCGTACACATCTCTTTTCCGGAACCATCAACCCCAACAATAAAGACACCCTAATTCATTTGTCGGAATGTTGGTTTATTAATATGGATGAACTCGAAAACATGAACCGGACGGAGATCGGTACCCTCAAAGAGATTATTACCAAGTCAAATATTCGCTTACGCAAGGCTTATGGCCACAATAATGAAAACCTCATCCGTCGTGCTACTTTTATGGGCTCCGTAAACACGGCCCAGTTTCTTAACGACACTACTGGTTCCCGCCGTTTCCTTTGCTTCGAGGTTTCCGATATTGACTACAAGCATAAAATTGACCTTTCTTTTGTTTATGCTCAGGCCTTAGCCCTCTACAGACAAGGTTTCAGGTATTATTTCGATAAAAAGGAAATTATACTTATTTCAACCAGTAACGAGCAATTTCAAATTCGTACTGTGGAGGAAGAACTGTTGTTGACCTATTTTTCCCCTGTTCCCCTGGAAGATGCTACAAACCTTTATACGGCCACGCAGATACTTTCCAAAATATCTGTATTTGCAAAAATTACCATCACAACTGGTGCCTCAATAAGCATGGGCAAGGCTTTGAAAAAACACGGTTTTATCCGCACCAAACGCAGCGGCATTGCTTTATGGGCTGTAAATGAATTAAATTACGAGGAAGTTGAATCAAAAAGCCGCAACACTTCAGAGGCAGTGCCATTTTAATTTTTAGGGGTAAGGAGGGTAAGAGAAAACAATAATATTTGTCTTGTTGTATTAATCTCCTTAACGTAAAAAATCATAAACTTCAATCACTTTTATTTCTAACTCCTTACCCTCCTTACCCCTTTCTTATTTTTTTATTTATTCAAATTTTATATACTTTTGGTTGGTCAATGCATTAGAGTGTATTCTGATGTAGTTTTTTATTTTGTTTTTAATGCAATTTAACTGTAAATCAATCTGATATAAAGCACTATCATGAAACTAATAAACAATCAGGACATCTTGCTTTTTAAAGAACTCTCGGCAGTTCTTTCAGAAGATTCAGAAGTCTTTATCTGTGCATCGTTTTTGAGTATTCCGGCACTCTTTGAATTGTCCGATCATCTGCAAAAGGTAAAATCTATTAAGATATTGATTGACAACAACCAACTTGAAACCGACCTGCGCTTTGCTTATGATCCTGCCGAATGGAAGAACTATTTTCAGCTTAAATCAAAATACCAGGCTGAAAATGTAAAAGAGTTAATTCAATCAAAATGCAACCTGCGAGCTGGCAACATCGGAGGTCAAAAATTTATTCTGGTAAAGAACAAAAATGCCTCTACCTGTTTTTCAATCGTTCCCAATGATATTAACCTGCATTCTTTAGGCATACTCAAATCAGGTGTCAATGTTTTCATTAATCAGTTCAGCGATGAAGGCGACCAGTATTATACTATTTTCAAAAACTCATGGTCAACAAGTTCAAGAGATGTAAAACAATCAGTTCTTAAATGGATTGAAAAAGCATCCGCACATAATACACCGGAATTTTTATACAAATTCACACTAAACAGTATATTTCAGAATAAAACCATTGATGATATTTCAGAACAACGTCTCACAAAAACAGGATTCAAAAATTCTGAGATATGGAAAATGCTGTTTAACTTTCAGCAGGATGCCGTTCTTGGTGCCATTGATAAAATTGAAACTTATGGAGGTTGCATCATTGCTGATAGTGTGGGTTTAGGCAAAACATTCGAGGCGCTGGCAATTATGAAATACTACCAGCTTCGCAACGACCGAATTCTGGTACTCTGCCCTAAAAAGTTGCGTGACAACTGGATTATATACAGCCAAAACGATGTGCGGAATATTCTTTCAAAAGACAGAATGAATTTTGATGTTCTCAACCACACCGATTTATCAAGAGACAAAGGCTTTTCTGGCGACACCAACCTTGAAACAATAAATTGGGGCAATTATGATTTAGTGGTAATTGATGAATCCCACAATTTCCGCAACAACGACCCTTATAAAACCACCGTCACACGTTACCAGCGGTTAATGACCGACATTATCAAAACAGGGGTAAAAACTAAAGTCCTCATGCTCTCGGCAACACCTGTTAATACACGCATGAACGACATAAAAAATCAGATTGCATTTATTACAGAGCAGAACGATAAGGCATTGAAAGATTTTGGTATTCCAAGCATTGAACAAACATTGAGAAAGGCCCAGCAAAAATTTAATTCCTGGCTCAAAGCAAACAAATTCGAAACAAGCGACCGTGATTCATTGGTAAATAGTTTGAATGGCGATTATTTCAAAATTCTCGACCTGCTGACAATAGCACGTTCCCGGAAACACATTGAAAAATATTATGATGTCAGTGATATTGGTAAATTTCCGGAAAGGTTAAAGCCACTAAACAAACACTGCGATTTCGATTCCTCAGGCAATTTTCCGGCAATGGATAAAGTCAATAATCAACTGAATGCTTTAAACCTGAAATTCTACGCTCCATTGTACTATGTTAGGGACGATAAAATTAAAAGCTACGAAAACAAATACGACACAACAACATCAACCGGTAATGTATTTAAACAAGTTAATCGTGAGGAAAGTTTAATTCACCTCATGCGGGTAAATCTCCTTAAAAGACTTGAAAGTTCTATTCATTCATTCAGGCTCACATTAAATTCGTTATTAGCCCAGGTTGATGACTTACTTGCAAAAATTGATAAGGCAAAGAATAATGATTTTTACGATGCCGATATAGATATTAATTCCATTGAAACCGACGACGACCGTCTGGAAGATTTGTTGGTAGGCGGTAAAATCAAAGTGTTGTTAAAAGACCTCGACCTCGTAAAATGCAAAGAAGATTTGCTCGACGACAAAAAAATAATGGAAAATCTTCTTTCACAAACAAAGGTCATTGATCCTTCCCGTGATGCAAAACTAAAAGAATTAAAATCACTGATTTCACAAAAAATAAAGCGCCCTGTTAATCCTAAGAATAATAAAATAATCGTATTCTCCGCTTTTGCCGATACTGTAAAATACCTATATGATAATTTAAGTGAATGGCTATTCGAAAAGGGCTTATATTCTGCACAGGTAACAGGTGGCGATGCCAACAAAACAAATATGCCCGGTTGCAAGGCTCAGTTAAGTTCTATCCTGATAAATTTTTCTCCATTATCGAAAAAAAGAAACGTGATTTATCCCGATGAAAAGAACCAGATTGATATTTTATTTTGCACCGATTGTATTTCCGAAGGCCAGAATTTACAGGATTGCGATTACCTGATAAATTATGATATTCACTGGAACCCTGTACGTATTATTCAGCGTTTTGGCCGTATTGACCGAATCGGTTCAGTAAATAATAAAATTCAGTTGGTTAATTTTTTCCCGAATCTTGACCTTGATAGTTACATAAATTTAATTGGTCGTGTTAAAGGCAGGATGCAGATATTAGATGTTTCAGCCACTGGCGACGACAATATTATTGATGAAACAGCCAACCAGAAACAGGATTTGGAGTACAGAAAAAAACAACTCAAACAACTACAAACACAGGTATTAGATTTAGAAGATATTGAGGGAGGAATTTCTATAACTGATTTAACTTTCAACGATTTTAAAATAGATGCCGACCGCTTGGCTGCTGATGAAAGGGAAACATTATCATTAACGCCAAACGGCATATTTTCATTAACGGCTAATAATTTGCCCGATGGTCAGAAAGGCGTTATCTTCTGTTTTAAAGAATTAATTTTTTCTGCTGATGATGTGTATAGCAACAATGCAATTTATCCTTATGCGCTCTGCTATGTAAACAACGATGGCGAAATATTTATTCCCGGCAGTAATCCCAAGCGATGTTTAGATTATTTCAAAAAACTCTGTTTGGGCAGAAACGAGCTTGCAGGCAATCTCATTTCTGAATTTAATCAGCAAACCAAAAGCGGGCGCTTTATGGATGCTTACACCGCTTTGCTCGATAAGGCAATTACAAATATAAAAGGCGTAAACGAAGAATTAGGCTTGGATTCTCTTGCAGTTCCCGGAGGTACTAAAATCACTCCAAAAAGTTCTGATGTGCCGCTGGAATTGGTTTCATTCTTAATAATAAAATAGGTATTGGAAACATTATTAAAAATACTGCAAATCCCAGATTCCTGTTTGTTAAACAAGAAAATTACCAAAGCATTTTTTAAGCGTAATTTCGATTTAAAATCAGCAGAAAAAAAACTACTCGACGACTTTTCACAACTGGCGCAGGTTGATTGGTTAGCATCCATTAAACCGCTTAATTCAAATATTTCTGAATGTACTTTCGATCAGTCAGTATTCGAGGAAGTGGTAATAATTTCAGCCCTTACAAACGACATTGATTTTGATAAAAACAAACAACGCATTGCAGAATTAATTCAGAAAAATATACCCTATCACATTTTACTTTGTATTTACAACAGCACAACTTTTGTTTTGAATACATGCGACAAGCGCATGAATCAAAACGATGCAGCAAAACGCACCATCGAAAAATATTACTTTACTGAGAATATAAGTATTTCAGCACCCACCACCAAACAAAAGCAATTCATCAAAAGCCTTGCTTTTTCCGAATTGGATAAACAAAACCTGAAAACATTTTTCGATTCATACACCAGCCGCCTCATTGCACTAAAAGCTGCTGATATTACAGGCAATTTCACTATCCGCACCCACGAGCGCAGCAAACAAGATGTACAATTTTTAGAAAAAATAACACTCTTAAAATCCGAAATTTTAACTTTGCAAAATCAGGCAAAGAACGAAACACAGCTTAATTTACAGGTGCAGTTAAATGCAGCTATACAGGACAGGAGAAAAGAAATTAAAGAACTTGAAAATTTAATTACAACATAGTTTATGGAAAAAATCACGAAGGGTCACCCATTAAGCCAGAGCGAAGATATTGTAAAGGCAAATATCGAAACGCTCAAGCAGCTTTTTCCAACCATTGTTAAAGAGGGTAAAATTGACATACAGGAGTTAAAAGCCTTGCTTGACGAAGAAATAGAAACAGGCGAAGAATATTACCGTTTCACATGGGCAGGCAAAAACGAAGCCCGTAAAGAAGCCAACAAGCCCAGTACAGCCACACTAAGGCCATGCAAAGAAGAAAGTAAAGATTGGGACACAACCGGAAATATTTTTATTGAGGGCGACAACCTCGAAGTATTGAAACTACTGCAAAAAAGCTATGCCGGTAAAATCAAAATGATGTACTTCGATCCTCCATACAATACGGGGAAGGATTTTGTTTATAAAGACAATTATACAGATAATTTATCTAACTACCTTGACCAAACAGGCCAAACTGACGAGGTTGGAAATAAGTTAAGCACAAATACAGAATCAGATGGTCGCTATCATAGCAATTGGCTTAATATGATGTATCCACGATTAAAATTGGCACGCAATCTTTTATCTGAAGACGGAGTTATTTTTATTAGTATAGATGATAATGAAGTTTATAATTTGCATAAACTTTATAATGAGATTTTTGGAGAAGAAAATTTCGTATGCCAATTTACTCGAGAAGCAATAAAAGGTGGCAGTGTCTCAAAATTTGTTCGTGAAACACATGATTTTATTCTTGTTTATGCAAAAGACATTGAATTACTGACATTTGGTGGATTTGAAAAAGCTGAATTAGAATTAAACTTATCTGATGAAAATGGGCCCTATGCTAAAGGTCGTGAGTTGAATAAATGGGGTGCCGGTTCAAGAAGAGTTGATTCACCTGGTATGTGGTTCCCAATTAAAGGCCCAGATGGTGTAGATGTTTTCCCATATAGAAATGACGGTTCTGAAGGTAGGTGGAGGTTAGGAAAAACAAAAATGAGTGAGCTTGTTGCTAAGAATGATATAATATTTGAAAAAAGAGCAAATGGAACTTTTATTGCATATGAAAAATTACGTGGTAATAAAAATAGCTTTACGCAATTTATTTCAATTTTAAAGGACAAATACCTTAATGCAAAGGCTACAGAAGAATTGAAATTTTTATTTAAAAAAGAAAGAGCCATTTTCGATTTTTCAAAGCCAACAAACCTAATAAAAGACTTAATGTTATTATCAATGCTCAGCGATAATGAAATCGTGCTTGATATTTTTGCTGGTTCAGGTACAACTGCAGATGCAGTTATGCAGCTAAATGCTGAAGATGGCGGTTCCCGGAAGTTTATTTGTGTCCAACTTCCGGAGTTAACAAGTGAATCGAGTGAAGCATATATTGCTGGTTATAAAACAATTGCAGAATTATGTAAAGCAAGAATTCTACTTGCTGGTAAAAAAATTATTAAAGATGCGAATTCGGAACTATTTTCTGAAACGGGTAACAATCTTGATATTGGTTTTAAAGCATTCAAATTAGATAGTTCTAATATCCATGCTTGGGACGGCAGTGTAGAAAACTTAGAGAATAATTTATTTAATGTAACAAACAACATTAAGGAAAATAGGAGCGAAGAAGATGTACTATACGAAATATTGATAAAATATGGCTTAGATTTAACCGTTCCTATCACAGAAAAAACAATTCATTCCTGCAAAGTATTCTGTATTGGTGCCGGTGTTTTATTTGTTTGCCTGTCCGATAATATTACTACTCAGGTTGCCGAAGAAATAGGGAAATGGAAAGAAGAATTGCAGCCTGCCACATGCAGGGCATTGTTCAAAGACAATGGCTTTGCTGATGATATTGCTAAAACAAACAGCATTCAGATTTTGAGGCAATACGGTATCGAAGAAGCAAACAGTATTTAATTCACTTTAATTTTAAAGCAATGAAAATAAAATTTGAAAGTGGGTTAGAATATCAGCAGGATGCAATAAGTGCCATAGTAGATATTTTCAGCGGTCAGGAAGTTTGCACCTCAAATTTCACGGTTTACTCACCAGAATATATTTCTAAGCAAGGCACTTTAGAACTCAATCAAATAGGATATGCCAATAAATTAAATTTAACAGAAGCAAAAATTCTCGAAAATGTTCAGAAAATTCAGCTTCGCAATGGCCTTAAACCTTCCACCGAAAAAGAAGTAGAAAAAAACGAACTCGATTTTTCTGTTGAAATGGAAACAGGCACAGGCAAAACTTACGTTTACCTGCGCTCAATCATGGAAATGAACCGCAAATATGGTTTTACAAAATTTATTATTGTAGTTCCTTCCATTCCAATAAAAGAGGGTGTTTACAAATCATTGCAAATAACAGAAGAACATTTCAGGGAGCATTACAACAACATTGATTACAAATACTTTATTTACGACAGTTCCCGGCTCAGCGAAATTCGTGATTTTGCCACAAATCCAAAGTTGCAAATCATGGTCATAAACATTCAGGCATTTGCCAAAGACCTTGACGATACTGGGAAAAAAGCAACCCGTATTTTACTTGAATACAACGATAAATTAGGATACAAACCCATTTCATTAATTCAGAATACCCGCCCTGTGGTCATTATTGATGAACCGCAAAGCACCATGAGTACACCACTTGCAAAGCGTTCTGTGCAAAATCTTAAACCGCTCGCTTTGCTTCGCTATTCTGCTACGCATAAAGAAAAAGTAAATCTCATGTACAAGCTCGATGCAGTAGATGCATACAACCGCCAGCTTGTAAAAGAAATAGAGGTTGCCTCTGTAAAAGTTGAAGATGCTGCTGGCAGCGGTGCATACATTAAATTAGTATCAGTAAGTAATAAAAACGGAATATCTGCAAAACTGGAGCTTGATATAAAAACAAGAGATGGCAGCGCAACCCGGGGCATTAAGGAAGTTAAGAAAAACGATGATTTATTGCAGGTAACCAAACTCGCACAGTATTCTGATTACCTGGTACGCAATATTTATACTGCCACCGATAACGAGTACATAGAATTTTCAAATGACTTCGAAATTAAATTAGGCCAAACAGTCGGCTCCGTTGATGATTCCCTTGTTAAGCGTATGCAGATAAAAAAGACAATAGAAGAACATCTCGACAAAGAATTAATCCTGAATCCAAAAGGTATAAAGGTTCTTAGTTTGTTTTTTATTGATGCAGTAAAACATTACCGTATTTACGATTCAGAGGGCAACCCTTCAAATGGCGATTATGCCAATATGTTTGAGGAAGAATACAAAAAACTCATAAAAAAGACAAAGTACCATACATTGTTTGATGAAATTAAAGACCTTGAGTCAGAGGTAAAGGAAGTGCATAATGGTTATTTTTCTGTAGATAAAGTTTCAAAAGCCAGTAACAAAAAAGAAAAATTTGAACGTTACACAGACACAAGTGGTGCAGTAAAAGCCGACGAGGATACATATAACCTTATTATGAAAGATAAGGAAAAACTATTGAGCTTCGAATCAAAATTAAGGTTCATATTTTCACACTCTGCATTAAAAGAGGGCTGGGACAATCCCAATGTTTTCCAGATTTGCACCCTAAAAGAGGCAGGCGCTTCCGAAATTCGTCGTCGTCAGGAAATTGGTCGTGGTCTGCGTTTGGCCGTCAATCAGGATGGTATACGTGTAAAAGGTTTTGCAATAAATAAACTCACGGTAATGGCAAGCGAATCCTACGAGGATTTTGTTGATGGTTTGCAAAGAGAAATTACTAAAGAAACAGGTATTAATTTTGGTTATATTCAGGAGCATAGTTTTAATAATATCCGCGTGGTATATCATGGTGATGAGCCTTCATATCTAGGTCAGAAAAAATCCGCCGAACTGTTTAATTTCTTCACTTTAAAAGGCTATATCAATCAGCAGGGAAAAGTTCAAGATTCATTGCGTGAAGATTTAAAAAACAACTCAGTTGATTTAGGGCAGGAATTTGAAGAACATGTAAAAAACCAGATTCTCGAAACCTTGAAGCAAACCGCCGGTAAACTTGAAATAAAAAAACAGGAAGACAAGAAAACTATAAAAGTCAAAGAACACATTTTAGACAATACAGAATTTCTGGCACTCTGGGATAATATTAAGTTCCGCACCACCTATTCCGTTAACTTCGATGCCCAAAAACTTATAGATGCCTGTATCAAAAATATTAATGATCGTTTGGTGGTCAGCCGGGGCAAGCTCATTTACAACAAAGTGGATATTAATATAACTAAAGGCGGCTTGCTCACATCCGATGAAACCAGCGAATACAGCACAATAAACGAGCATGTAGATGTTTTACCCGACATCGTAAGTTATCTTCAAAACGAAACACAACTTACCCGGAAAACCATTGTAAAGATTCTCACAAGCTGCACCAACCTGAATTTTTTCAAATTAAACCCGCAGAAATACATCGAGGGATGCATTGACATAATCAACGAGCAGCGCCGTTTACACATCATTGATGGCATAGTTTACAAGCGAATCAGTGGCAGCGAATATTCCATACAGGAACTATTCATAAACGAAACCCTCACGGGCTATCTCAAAAAGAACATGCTCGAAAGTACCAAGTCGCCTTATGAATATGTTGTATTCGATAGCACTATAGAATCAACACTTGCAAAGGAGTTTGAGAAAAACAGCAATGTAAAAGTATATACCAAGCTGCCAAAGAAATTTATCATAGACACCCCCCTGGGAGGTTATAATCCCGATTGGGCGGTACTCTTTGAAGATGATGGAGAACAGCAGTTATTTTTCGTTGTCGAAAGCAAGGGCACAATGGGCTTCGAGTTCCTCCGCCCCTCAGAACAGGGCAAAATCGAATGTGGCAAAGCCCATTTCAGAGAACTCGCCACCCAAACCAACAGCAACGTAAAACTAATTTGTGTAAGTAATCACGAAGAATTTATTAATATTGCATTGAGTAAAAACCAGAATTAATAATAATTTGTTACCCATATACGAAGCTATCGATGTCAAAAATGTGATCTCTGAAAATGTTGGTCATACAAAACCCTGGGTAATTCTTGCAAACACGCCACAAGGGTTGACTCCTTTTGTTGTGAAATTATTCTCTACCCATCAGGTTGACCATTGTCATAGTGTTTCAAAAGAAATTTTTTGTAATTTATTGGCTCGTGAATTTGACCTGCGTACTCCGCAATGTGCTCTTATCGATATTCCTGTAGAACTTTCATATAAATTATCTCAGGACGCACAGTTTCAGTATGAAAATGCAGACAATCGCTTAAAATTTGCCACCCAAATGTTAGCCAATGTAAATAATGCAATGCCCACATTGGGTAAAAACTATTTTAAAAACCGAATTTCAATAGATACTCTTTATGCTTTTGATAACTTCATCCGAAATAGTGACAGGGGCATTCGTAAACCAAACTTACTTTTAAGCAAAAATGATGCTTTTTTAATTGACCATGAGCTTGCATTGGGTGAAACAGATATTACAGTTATCAATTTTAACACACTTCAGTTAGAAGATAAGTTTACTAAATATCATCTCTTTTTTTCATTTCTTAAAAATACAAAAGCGAAGACAAGGAGTAACTTTTTTGATGAATTTTCGTTATACTTATATGATCTTAGTATAAACAAATTGACATCATATTTTGACCAGCTTGTAAATGAGGGTTTTAACGATTACAGACAACCCATTTGCAATTGGATTGCCCAAATTAAACTAAATTGTAGTATCTTTGTAGATAAATTGAAAGGATCATTGCAGTGACTAATTACTTCACATATAGCATATTGCAATACAAGCATAGCTTAACATTAGGTGAATCTATTAATGTTGGCATCCTTTTTTATTTTCCTGACGAAAGAATTTTTGAGTTTGTAAGTGGTGATGGTTATAGAGCAAAAGCCATCTATCCTGACTTCGATAATTCATTATTTAATGGCTATTTAAGAGCTATCATTGCTAAAGTGAAAAAGCATGTTGATCTTTTTAATGAAAAGCCTGTTAACTCTGATTTTGCTGATTATATTCACAAAAATATCCTGGCTGAAGATGCAGCCGGCTTGGTTTTCCATGACCCAGTTAGTGTTAAAAATGTTTTTGGAGATATTAAAAAGGCAATTGATGAATATTCAAAATTGTTATTACCAGGTATTAATATTGAGAAGCCCAGTATTATCAAGCACAACGAGAATTATATAATCAAAAAGTTTAATGGTTATATTTTACAGCATGATAAATCTTTAGAAAAAAAGTTTAAAAAGAACGAGATCATCAAAACAGACCACATTAATTTAAAGTTCGATTTATCTTGGCATAACAATACATACAATTATATAAAACCAATAAACTTTGACTTTACTGATGAAGTATCAATTCAAACCAAAGCAGCCACATATTTTGGTTATATCACAGGCCTTGGTGAATATGCCTCTTCCAATAATGTTCGATTTGATTTTTTAATTACAAAACCTCAAATAAATAATTTATTTCGAGCCTATGAAAATGCCCTTGATTTCATAGACAACGCAAAAGCTCCAAAAAAGATTATAACGGAAGATCAGTTGGAATCATATTCAAATGTTGTTCTTTCGGAAATATCTTCTGACTAATAAAACAGTTATTTATACATCCTTTTGCTTTAAAGATAACGCAATACTTTTTTGTTAAATGCGTATAGTTTCATTAAATATTGTATATTTGCAAAAAAAAAGAACGGGTTGTAGTCTTTTAAGCTACACTTTGATTTGGCTAATGAGACCAATCTCTGCCCCGTTCCATTTTGTTGATTGACATATGGTTTTTTTCTGCTTATGAGGCATATGATAAGAGCCATTTAAAGAGGTACATATACTGATACCCTACTGTCAATCAAATCGGGATGGCACCCAATTTTATTTAAGCGGATTTTTTCCGCTTTTTTTTATTCTAAATTTACTTTATTCAAAAATTCAGTTTTTAGTTTATCTCCTTCAAACCACGAACTAAATCCATATATAGTCCGAATATTAATTGGATTCTCAGGTATATTATGTTTTTTTATATCTAATTTCTTTTGCACATTTGAAAATCGTCCGCTAAAATCATAAAATGATCTTATTGCAGTATTCGGTAATAGTATTAAATATTCATTATAAAGTTGTCTTGATGTTCTGGGAACGCCATCATCAAGTATTTCTTTTACAACTTGCGCAAATGTTTTATTAGCATTACTCTCTTTATGTGCTACTGTTTCAATTTTTCCACCAAGTCCCATAATTGTATTCTCAAAAGTCTTAGCACGTTCTTTAACTTCTGCTGCTTTTCTCTCATATTCTAATGCTTCACTATATAAAGATTTAACTTTACGTCTTAAAATCTCTATAATTTGTTTATCTGAAAGTTCTTTTTTCATTTGTTATCATCTTTAATTTAAAGTACAAAGATAGTATATTATTAAGACATTACAAATTTTTTTTAATAAAAAATTATCAACAATTAAAATTTAGATCAAAGACAGTTTATAACATATTGAATATCAACTTTTAGAATAGTTTATTCTATATTTTTATTTTTTTTATTTACTGTAATTAAATTATAGCCTTTGATTTTCAAATATATTATGCTTATTAACGCCTATGAGTATTAGAATTTTGTTACTATTGTTTAAATTTTACATTGTTAATAATTATATGATCGTTTTTATTTAGCAGTGATAAAATGCTCTTTGTACTCAATTTGGTTGTCAGTTGATTAATCATATCTAAGTAATAAAAAACAAAACACTCTTATCGAAGTACCAACCCGTGTATGCTGACTTTTGTAATGTTATTATACTTGGATGACAAATCAAAAACATCAATACCACGGCTCTCCCCTAACAAATAGTACTATTCTGGCAGCAGTCATTATAAAACAAATCTTTTGAAAAATAATTGATGTGAAATTTTTGTTTTTTTTTAATTAGTACATTTTATATATTTGCAAATCCAACAATTCGATCACAACATGAAAATCAAAAATATTTTAATATTGCTCCTTGGAATATTCCTTTCAGGAACAGTTTATTCACAAGACACAATAACCCCAAAGGATGCAAATAAATACATTGGGAAAAATGTGGTTATAATAGGTTCTATTGATCAGATAACTCATACTACCAAGGCCATATACCTTAACATGGGAGGCATTTACCCCAAAAACACATTTGCAGCAGTCATTTTTTCTAAAAATTTCGATAGTTTTAAGGATATTGACACCTTCCTTCAAAAAGAATTTTATATTTCCGGCACAATTAAGGAGTTTAATGACAAACCTGAAATTATTATTGAATCACCTTCTCAACTAAAAATAAAATAGATTATATTTTTTTTAATATTGTTAGCGGTTTTATTGATGTTCCGTCAATTTCCAGCACACGTAATACATATTCCGTAAAAAATCTGAAACTGCTTTATTAAAATGACTATTTCCAAATGCAATCTCAGTTATTTGTATATACAAAAATGGGATCAAAACATATTTCTTTGAACCTGAAGTTCATACCCAAGTCAGATAAAGGTCCATACCATTGAATTGTCTGGGAATTAAAATAATTCATTCCCGAAAATCAGGATAGATTAACCAAAATTTTTATAGTTTTGTCACCTATTTAAATTTTCAGTAAAAGTTCTCAACAACAATTCTTTTATAAATATAAATACTCTTGAAAATTACTGCTTATCAAACGTTACAAGACAGAAATAATCCAGATGATGTTGAAGAAAACGGCCCATTTCTTTCTAAGCACCAATCAAGTTGGTTAGGTATCGGTTATTATTTTTGGGACTCTCATATAGAATTATCTCATTGGTGGGGTGATATGGTCTACAATAATAATTACATGATTTGTTCTGCAGCTCTTAATATTGATGAAAGTTGTTGGGATTTACATAATAATCCCTTCCATCGAATAGAGTTTAAAAAAATTTGTAGTGAAATTATTTCAAAAAAAATTACTTCACCTGAAAAATTACTTGTAAATAATGTTATTGAATACTTAAAAAAATATATTGGCTTTAACTATTTTGCAATTAGAGCATTATCTGTCAATGCAATTAGTGGTTCGAGTGATAAATATGTACTACGTTACCATTTTAAAAATGAAAGTTGTGCTTATTTAGACATAATTCCAC
>ENA-UOWO01003438-UOWO01003438.1-activated-sludge-metagenome-genome-assembly--contig:-NODE-3438-length-18336-cov-11.253980_pt1 | contig 18336 bp, 14 predicted proteins | sample MGYA00238148_ERZ761564 | MGnify/ENA primary metagenome ERZ761564 (study PRJEB28885, sample SAMN05720194) | activated sludge metagenome | isolation source: Anaerobic digester | place: USA...
TTTATAATGCCAAAATGGAAGACATCGCCCGCGAAGCCGGCGTCGCCGTCGGCACTACCTACCTCTATTTCGAAAACAAGGACGATTTGATGATCTCCATTTTCGAGGAGGAGATGGAACCGCTCATCAACCGCATGCGCGAGAATATGGCTGCCAAGACGACTGCGACTGAAAAGATCGCCACCTTTATTCACAGCCACCTCACCTTCGTCGAGCGCAATCCTGATATGGCCCATCTGCTTGAAGTGGAGATGCGCTTCTGCAGCCAGTTCATCCTCGGCTACCACGGCGGCCGCTTCAAGGAGTACCTCGATCTCATCTCCGCCGCCCTGGTGGAGGGACAGATCTCGGGCGAATTCAGGACCACGATCCATCCCTCCATCTTCAAGCAGATCGTTTTCGGCGCTGTGGATCAGATCGCCACCAACTACACCGTCAACAAGCCCAAACGCTTGCTGCTCTCCAGCTTTGCCGACGAGATCACCTCGGTGATCCTGCATGGTATCACCAAATAAACGCTTTTCAGCTCCCGGCGTCTTTCTGCCCGGGCACCGGTCCGCCGCCATAGACACCTTGATTGTAACCGCCGGCCCGGACTGCTCTCTCTCTGCATCTCTTCCTGGCCATTAATCCCTTAAGAAAGGAGCCAACGCGCGTGAAGATTCTGGTATGCATCAAACAGGTCCCCGATACCGAGGCGCTCCTCCGTATCGCTGCCGACCAGACCACCCTCTCCGATGCGGGCGTGAAATATATCCTCAATCCTTACGATGAATATGCCCTCGAGGAAGCCCTGCGCATCAAGGAGGCAGTTCCCGGCACTGTCATCAGGGCCATCACACTGGGACCTGCCCGCTGCGCTGAGGTGCTGCGAACCGCCGCCGCCATGGGCGCCGATGAGGTGCTCCATCTCCGGGCGGATGAGATTCCTCTCGACGGCCTCGCATCCGCCCGCGCTCTCGCCCGCGTCGCGGCCGAGTATACCCCCGATCTCATCCTGCTCGGCAAGGAGTCGATCGATGACGGCAACATGCAGGTCGGGCCGATGCTGGCCGAGCTGCTCGGACTGCCCTGCATCACCGTCGTCACCCGCCTGACCCTCTCCGCTGGCAGCCTGACCGCCGAGTGCGAGCGGGACGACGGCACGGCAATTTTTGAAGCCCCGCTTCCCGCCGTGGTCACCTGCCAGAAGGGACTGAGCGAACCGCGCTACCCCTCCATCCGCGGCAAGATGGCCGCCATGAAGATGGCTATTCCCGAACAGCCCGCCGGCGTGAGCGCCGGAAAGATCCGCATCACCAGGCTGACCCCTCCGCCCGCCCGTGCCGGGGGCAAAAGGGTAGGCGAAGGGGCTGCAGCTGTGCCCGAACTCGTCCATCTGCTCCATTCCGAAGCCAGGGTCATTTAATCAAGGAGTTTGCCAATGCCGATGGTTTTAGCGGTTGCTGAGGTTGCCGATAAGGGGCTGCGCCGGGTGAGTCACGAAGTAACCGGCCAGGCCCATCTTTTATCTGAGGCCATGGGCGGGCAGGTGACCGCGCTGGTCATAACGGGCTCCGCCGGAAGCGTTGATGCGGGGGAACTGGGCGCATACGGGGCCGACCAGGTGCTGCTCGCCGCCGATCAGGTCCTCGCTGCCTTTCAGGGCGATCAGTATGCCGAAGTGGTCAAGGCCGCGATCGGGCAGTGCGGAGCAGCCGTCGTCCTCTTTCCCGCCACAGCGGCGGGCCGGGAGCTGGCGCCGCGCGTCGCCGCGGCCATGGATGCTGTGCTGGCCAGCGACTGCATCGCCATCGGATGGCAGGAGGGCGGAGTGACAGCGCAGAAACCCCTCTATGCCGGCAAGGTCATTGCCGATGTGGCGCTGAGCGGGGAGCTCCAGATTGCCTCCCTGCGCCCGGGTCTTTTCCCGGCCCAGGCCTGCCGCCCGGGCTGGAGTGCGCCGGTGACTGCGCTCGCGCTGCCGCCCCTGACCGCCCGGGCGCATCTCAGGGAGGTGCGCGGCGGAGACGCGAACCGGCTGGATGTGAGCGAGGCCGATGTCATCCTGTGCGGAGGCCGCGGCATGCGCGCCCCCGAGAACTTTGCACTCCTCGAGGAACTCGCCGCCATGCTCGGCGGCGCCGTCGGTGCGACGCGGGCTGTGGTCGATGCCGGCTGGCGTCCGCATAGCGAACAGATAGGGCAGACCGGCAAGGTGGTTTCACCCTCCCTCTATATCATGTGCGGTGCTTCGGGCTCGATTCAACACTGGGCCGGCATGTCGGGCTCCCGCTGCATCGTCGCCATCAACAAGGACCCCAACGCTCCGATCATGCAGCGCGCCGATTACAGCATCACCGGCGATCTTTTTGAGGTCCTGCCCGCCCTTAAGCAAGAGATCGCCAGACTGCGCGGCTGATCCTGCCGAAAGGCCCGCGCTTCACCGCGGCGCAGAGGAGGGGCAGCAGCCGGAGAGAAAAGATGCAACCGTCATTCCCCAAAAAAGGGAGGTTCAAGTGCTGAATTGGACTGGCAGGATCGTGCTCCTGCTGCTCATCGCGTTGGCGTTTTACCGGTTTTACCGGATGATCGCTCTGCGCATCGGCCTCGTCCGGCTCGGACAGCGGCAAGCGGTGCGTTGGGACCGCCCTTTTGAACGCCTCGCCTGGATGGCGGGCCGTGTGGTCACGCAGACCTGCGCCATCCGGGAACGCCCATGGACCGGCGTGATGCACGCCCTCGTCTTCTGGGGATTCATCTTTTTCAGTGTCGCCACCATCAACCACGTGGCCGGGGCGTTCAGCCGGGGGTTTTCCATCCTTGGCCATTACCGCTTCGCCGATTTCTGGTTCCTCGGGGTCGACCTGACCGCGCTGCTCACCCTCATCGGGGTGATCGCACTCGCCATCCGCCGCTATCTGGTCCGGCCGGAGGGCATCACCCGCCCCCGGCCCATCTCCCGCTCTCCCCACAGCGCCTTCATCCTCGCCCTGATCGCCGGCCTGATGATCACCTATCTGCTCAATCAGGGGGCGGAAATGATCCTGACCGGAGAAAAGGCCTTCGCCTTGATGCCGGTCTCAGCACAATTTGCACCCCTCTTTGCCGGGATGGATCCGGCTGCTCTCACCCTCTGGAACGACCTTTTCTGGTGGTCCCATCTCCTCATGCTGCTGGGATTCGTGGTCATCATCCCCGGCAGCAAACACCTCCATCTGCTCTCCGGTCCGGTCAACCTCTTTTTCCGCAGCCGAGAGCCGATCGGCACCCTGCAGCCCGTCGATTTTGACAAAAGCGAGCAGTTTGGTGCGGCCACGATCAATCACTACCCCTGGAAGAACATCAGCGATCTCTTCGCCTGCATCGACTGCGGCCGCTGTCAGGATCTCTGCCCGGCCTACGCCACCGGCAAGCCCCTGTCGCCGAAAGTGGTGATGATGAGCCAGCGCTCCTACGCTCTGGCCGAATCCAAAGCCCTCCTCGCCGGCCAGGCGCCCTCCGCGCCGATTGTGCCCGCGGCCCTCAGCGAGGACGAGATTTGGGCCTGCACGACCTGTGGCGCCTGCATGTCGGTCTGCCCGGTCCTGAATGAACACATCCCCGCGATCGTCGACCTGCGCCGCAACCGGGTGATGATGGAGAGCGCTTTTCCCCAGGAGCTGCAGAGCGCGTTCCGCGGCCTCGAGACCAACAGCAATCCCTGGAACGCCGGCAGCAGCGGACGCATGGAGTGGGCGGAAGGAATGGAGGTGCCGCTCATGGCCGAGATCGGTGAGGCGGACTATCTCTGGTACGTCGGCTGCGCCGGAGCCTTCGACGACCGCGCCCGGGCGGTCAGCCGCAGCCTGGCCGCCATCCTCCGCCATGCGGGGATCAGCTATGGCGTGCTCGGAGTCGAGGAGAAGTGCTGCGGCGATCCCGCCCGGCGCACCGGCAATGAATACCTCTTTCAGACGCTGGCCATGGAGAACATCCAGCTTTTACAGCAGTATAAATTCAAATATCTGCTCACCTCATGCCCCCATGGCTTCCACATCTTCGGGGAGGAGTACCGCCAGCTCGGCGCGGAATTCGAGGTCATCCACCACAGTCAGCTCATCCGGCAGCTGCTATCGGAGGGAAGAATCCGGCTGACGGAGGAGGGCGCGGGACGCCTCACCTGGCACGACTCCTGCTACCTGGGCCGGTATCACCAGATCTATGACGAACCGCGCCAGGTGCTGACCGCTCTCGCCGGTGCGCCGCCCATGGAGTTGGCCCGCAACCGCGACCACAGCTATTGCTGCGGCGGCGGGGGCGGCGGCATGTTCATGGAGGAGCGTCTCGGCACGCGCATCAGCCACAGCCGCATTGCCGAAGCGGCGGCGGTCAATGCGGAGACGGTCGTCAGCGGCTGCCCCTTCTGTCTGACCATGCTCGATGATGCCATCCGCGAAAAGGGGCTGGCCGAGCGGATGCGCACGGCCGACCTCGCCCAGCTGGTGGCAGCGCGACTCGCATAGAATCTGACGATGCCGGCGAAACTTCTGTATGCCGATTCCGGCCGGATGAAAACAAAAAAGGGCTGCCCAGTGGGCAGCCCTTTTTGTTGTGACGGTTTGTACCGGCGATCAGCGTACCAGCGTCATGCTCTTGATGGCCTTGAAGGAGCCGGCCGTGAGATGATAAAAGTAGACGCCGCTGGCATGGTTCAGCGTCCGCCAGGATGCTGAATGGTTTCCGGCGGGCTGGAACTGGCTCACCAGAGTCTCCAGCTCGCGCCCGCGCAGGTCGTAAACCTTGAGCGTGACATGTACCCCTTCGGGGAGCTGGTAACGGATAGTGGTCTCCGGGTTGAAGGGGTTGGGATAGTTCTGCTCCAGGGCAAACTCCGTGGGCAGAGCCTGGAGCGCGACCTGGGCATTCTCCCCGGCCGCCGCGGCGGCTGCTTCGAAGGCCGCCAGAGCGGGGACCGGTTTCGGGATGATCACACCGTTGACCGAGGCCTCGACCACACCCTTGTTCTGAATCGAGCAGGTGTAGGTGCCCGGGTTGGCGCTATCTTCCGTCAGGCCGGTGCCGAATGCGACCTGGGGATTGCCATAGTAGCCGTCGGTATTGAAGCTGTAGACGACGATATCATGCCGGGTCAGGCCGGTGATGGCGCTGCCCAGGGTATCCTTGATCGTCATGGTGACGGTCTCGCCGCTGACGCTCAGGGTCGACTGGGCCGGATCGGCCAGCTTGGTGTCGAACCAGACCTCGAACTCGCCGATGGCGGCATAGGTGTACGCCAGGGGGGCGGTGACCATCAGCTTGATAAAACGGGCATCGACCGGCTCGAACGTCCAGCTCATCCAGTCATCATGAAGCAGGGCGGGGGTGCTGACATTGTTGCTTTTGGTGGCGGCCAGCACCTCGGTGAAAGTGACGCCATCGGTGGAGACCAGCACCTTGAACTCCGTGGCCTGCTTTTTCAGATTGTCGATGCCGGTGTCGGTCATCATCCGCACCTGGTTGATCTTGCGGGTGGATTGATCGGTGAACTCGTAGATCGCCCAGGCCGCGCCCGAGGCGTCCGCTGCCACTTCGGCGGTGCCGTCGTACCAGTAGAGATCGCCGTCAACCGCGTTGCTCCAGGAGCCGGCGCTGGTGGTCGGAGTGCCGCTCACCAGCTGCAGGTGGCCATAGCCGCCCGGTCCGTAGACGCGCATCATATCCTCGAACTCTTCGCTCTCGACCGGACCTTCAAGGCTGATGTCATAGCTCTCGCCTGGGCCGGCCGGCGGAACGACATGACGATAGATGTAGGAGGGGTGATCCCAGAGCGACCGCTTGTCGAGATCCAGCCACCACTTGTAACTGGTGAGGGGCTTCATCGAGGTGAAACGGGCCAGCAGGGGAGCCTGGCCGACGTTGACATCGGAGTTGATGTTGGCGACCTGATCGACGTCGGGCTGAAGCACCAGCACCGTGACCTCGGCGCAGTTGTTATCGCCGTTGAGATCGGGGACCGCCCCATCGACGGTGCAGCCCGTATTGGTGATCTCGGTACCCTCGGGCACATCCGCATCGACAGTGGCGTAGACGCGGACCCGCTTTTCCTGATTGCGAAGAATGGATTGCAGGGTCCAGGTGACTTTGGTGCCGTCAAAGCTGCCGCCGTGGTCGGCGTACTGGAAGGTGAGTCCCGCCGGGAGCACATCTTCGACGACCACATCCTCGGCATCGGCATCGCCGCGGTTGAAGAGCTGGATGACAAAGCGGTAGGTCTCGCCGGCCATGACAGTGGTGAGCTTGGGTCCGCCATCCGCTTCGCGCACAAATTTGGCGGCCACCTCGATATCGGCGGCGAAATCGTCGTTGATGATGTTTCCGCGGGCTCGGGCATCGGTGATGGTCAGCGGGGTTTCGTCGGCGAGGAGGGCACCGCTGAGGCGGACGAAAAAGTGCTCATCCGGTTCGACCCGGTTGTCGGCCACGTAGATGATGCGGATCCGCTTCATGGTCTCGCCGGCGGGGATGGTCAAACGGTCATTGGCGGGCACGTAATCGTTGTCCGCAGCCAGGGCGGTGCCGTCGGCGGTGAAATAGTCCACCCAGACATCCTGACTGGCCGGATGGGAAAGCTCGACGCGGAAGCGGCCGCGCTTCTCGTCGGGCAGATCGTTCTCGGGACTGTCACCCTCATCCGCGCCGTCGTTGACGATCGAGACGGTGGGGAGGGGATCGTTATCGACGATGGTGCCCGTCGCGCTGTTGTCAAGCACAGCGATGGGCATATTGCTGTTTTCGGTCCGGGCGCTGATGATGGTGACGGTGAAGGTCTCGTTGCCCTCATAGATGTTGTCATCGATGGTAAGGACGGGCGCCAGACCGCGGTTGCTGGCGTTGAGCGGGATCGGCACGGTGCGGACACTCGCATCAGGACCGGAATAGTCGGCCGGATAGGCGGCCGTGCCGGGGTTGATGGTGTAGGTGACGATAATGCGCTCGCCGGTGTCGTTGGCCCGGTCGAGCTCGACCCGCATGTAGAAATCGGGATCATCCTCCGGGCGATTGAGATCCGGGACGTTGACGATCGAGGGCAGATTGACCTGCGCCAGACCGGCGATGGCATAGAGAAACATGAACGCGAAGATGATAGCACTTTTTTTCACGGTGCCTCCTGGTTTAAAATAATGAGCGACGCCTCCGGCAGCAGCAGTCGCCGAGTCCGGAGATGCAATAGCATGCTCCAGGATCAGCTTGCGCCGGCTGGCCTCAAGCGGCATGGGTGCGGCTGGGTGAGCCCCACCTTGCCTTATCAATTCCCCTTGTGCAAATGGATTACGACGAACAAAAACTGTTGGTTAGGTAGTGCAGATAAAACTGAGGAAATGCCGTGCGAAGGATGCTGTTGCGCGGGAGTCAATACCAGTGCTGCTGTTGTTTAATGTAACAAATATAGGCTAAAAAAATTCCAAAAGAAAGAAAAATTATACATAATCGTTATAAATAACGAATATTATTGCATTATTTACAATCTGAAAAAGTCAAGCAAATTGTGGCCCATTATTTGCCCTCAATATGGTAATCCGTCGCCGCCGGAGCAGGCATGTCTGTAACCTTAATAATTACAATCTATATGTCGACCATTATTCATCCGCGTGTGGCGGCGGGGCCACATCTTGTGAGGAGGCTATGAGACCATTCCCTTTCCTGACCATCCTGTTCTATCTGCTCGTCTCCCTTCCCCTTTTCGCCCAGCCGGCGGACCATCGCCGGCTCATCTACAGCCATCCCCTGACCTCGGCCGCCCCGGGCCAGGGCGAAACCATTTACAATATCGACGGGGAGTTCGATGCGGTCAAGGGGTGGAACGCAGAGCATACCACCAGCCAGCTGCAGATCCATCTCGCAAAACCGCTGCCCCTGGAGGGGACGCTGGCCGTCAAGGTCACCAATTTCAATCCGGCCGAACAGTGGGTGGATGATCTCAAGCTGCACATCATCAACCTCTATTCCCGGATCTATACCAACAACAAGGAGATCTTTGACACGGACGGCTCCTGGATCCAGATCCGCACCGGCAGCGGCTATTCCACCATGCCGGGCAGGGCCGGATTCAAGGTGCTGGCCGCGGCGCGCGGCATCGGCACCCGGGATGAGGTCACCTGTGTTGAGGATTATCTTTGGCGCCTGGGCCGCATCTATGAATTTCGCATCACCTGGACGAGAGAGCGGGTCTATGCCTTTCTGGATGGTAACCTGATGGCTGAACTTGCCTTCAGAGGGCAGATCGAGCCGTTCAAATATCTTCTCATCGGCAAGGATAACCTGATCTGGGGCTATTGTGCTCAGCCGGGACCCTGGTATTTCGATCTGCGCGTCTACGAAAAAGGAGAAGCGGTGGTGGTAGAGGACAAGGTGCCACCGGCAGCGCCAAACCATGTCACGGTTCGGCCGCTGGCGGTGGTCCGATAGGGGGGGGGAGGGGCTCAGCAGCAGCTGCGGCTGCCGCCGAAGCCGACAATGAAGCGTTCCTCAAAGAGATAGTGGGCATGGTCTATGAGCAGATCGCCGTACATGTTGGCGACCTGCGCGATGCGATCATCCCAGAAAATAGTGGCATCGCCAAACTGCATTCTGTTTGCAGCAGGGAGTTCCGCTTGGGCAGCCTCGACCAGGCTGAGCTTGGGGCCGCCTCAGCCAAAACCGGCGATGACAACCTGATAGGAGAGCGGCCCCTTTTCCGCAGCCTTGAGGAGGGCCTTTTCTGCGCGTTCCGTTAAACTGATCATTCCCGCTGGTCACTCCATTTTATTTTCACCCGGGTCAATTACCTGCCGCATCTTCATAACTTGCCTATAGCTTATCACATTTTCGTCAAATAATCAAGCCTTTTCGTCGGCTCTTTCCACTCTCTCCGACAAAGTGCGGCGCAGGTCGCATTTGTTAAAAAAAATAAAAAGTACTTGATATAGTCTCGCTGATTAATTATAATGAACTATACGCGCCCATCTGGCTTGGATCGACCTGGCGAATCTCTAAAAGGGAGTGGCAGGTGAAAATTCAGACGACGTGTCCCTACTGCGGATGTGGCTGTGGAATGCTCCTGGAGGTGGAGCAAGGCGTGGTTCTGGCTGCCGCGCCGCAAAGAGATCACCCTGTGAGCCGAGGCACCCTCTGTATCAAGGGGTGGAACGGCCACCAAATCATTCATCACCCCGATCGCCTCACCCAACCCCTTCTTCGTATCAACAACCGCCTCAAACCCGTAAGCTGGAACAAAGCGCTCTCCTATGCCGCCGAAAGGATCGCCGGAGTGCAAAAAGCCCATGGCCGGGATGCGCTCGGGGTGATCGGTTCCCTCAAGACGACCAATGAAGCCTCCTATCTGCTCGGCAAGCTGGCGAGGTCGGTGCTGCAAACCCCCCATCTGGATGCCCCGCTCCGTTTTGACCACGCTCCCTCCCTGCGCGTCCTGCGTGAGCAGAGCGGGTTCGCCAATGCCACTGCTGCGCTCGCCGACATTGAGAAGGCGGGGGTCATTCTGGTCATCGGCGCCGATGCCAAAGCGCAGAATGCCCGCGCCGGCTCCCTGCTCCTGCAGGCCGCCAAACGGGGTGTTCCGGTTATTCAGATCGATCCCCGCCAGCAGGAGCACAGCCGTTTTTTCCGTTTGCACCTCCGGCTGCGCCCCGGCACCGACCTGGCTCTGATCAACGCCCTCAGCCATATCCTGCTCGCGGAAGGCTGGCAGGCGCCGGGCGTCACCGGGCTTGCCAAGCTGCGCGATGACGGCCTCGACCGTTTCACGCCCGGCTACGCAGAAAGCGTCTGCGGCGTCGGGCAGGATGAGCTTCGCACCGCCGCTGAGTTGATCGGCAAGGCCTCCTCTCTGCTCATCCTCTTTGGCACCGGCATCACCCAGCAGGCCAACGGCACGGCCAATGTCCGGGCCCTCTGGAATCTCGCCCTGCTCACAGGCAGCATCGGCCGTGAGGGCGGGGGGCTCCTGCCGCTGCTGACCTCCAACAACAGCCAGGGGGCGGCCGATAGCGGTCTGATGAGCGAATGGGGGCCGGGCCAGCGCGACCTGCGCGAGGCCGAGGCCCGCCGCGCGATCGAATCGGCCTGGGGCTGCAGTCTGCCCTCCCAAAAGGGATTGACCCTCCAGGAGATGCTCGATCAGGCCGGCGGCCGCATTCGTGGTCTCTACGTCGTCGGCGAGAACCTCGCCTGGAGCGCCCCGGAGAGCGCCAAAACCCTGGCGGCGTTTGACAAACTTGATTTTCTCCTCGTGCAGGAGCTTTTTCTGACCGAGACGGCGGCGAGGGCGGATCTGGTCCTGCCCGCCGCCAGCTTCGCCGAGCAGGAGGGAAGCTATACCAGCCTGGAGCGCCGCATCCAGCGCGTGCGCCGCGCCATCGCCCCGCTCAAGGGCTGCAAACCCGACCTCGAGATCATCCAGCTGCTGGCCAACGCCCTCGGGGCGGGCTGGCCGGTGCGGAAGGCTGAAGAGCTCTTTTCCGAGATGCAGCAGTTCATGCCCTGCTACAGCGGCATCAGCTGGAAATCGATCGGCCGGCCCGGCGGGGTCCTCTGGCCCGCCCACACTGACGACGAGGAGTGCATCCTCTATCGCAAACTGATCGGCGACCGCCAGGGCGCCTTCACCGAGGTGACCGCCGGCCTCCCCTTTGGCGAAGAGCCCGATGAGGAGTATCCCTTCTCACTGATCACCGGCAGGCCACTCTTCCACCGCCGTTCCGGAACCCTGGTCACGCGTTCCTTCACTCTTGACAAGGAGGACCCGGTCGCCACCGTCGAAATCAACACCGATGACGCCAAGACGCTTAAATTGCGCAGCGGCTGGCAGGTCCTGGTCAAGACCCGCCGCGGCGAGGTGCGCCGCACCGTCATCGTCACCCGTGCCGTGCCGCCCGGGACACTCTTCCTCCCGATCCACCACAAGGACGGCCTGACCCAATCCCTGATGCCGTCCATGCTGGAACCGGAATCGGCCATTCCGCAGATGAAACTATGCGCCGCCAAATTGGAGATGGTTTGATGCAGGCAGGAACACGGCTGGTCGTCAGCAAGCAGGCCTTTCTCGAAAATTTGTCACTCTGCATGCAAAAGATGACCGTCATCGGTCCGCAAAAGCTTGCCGGCGGCGAAGTGACCTTCGGGCCGCTTCGCTCCCTGCGCAGGCTGACTTTCGATTATGTCAACGATCTTGATCCGCTCAAGCGCTTCTTCCTCCCGCCGCGCGAGGTGCTCTTTGCGTACGATACCTCGGGCAGCAAGCCCCGGCTCAGCCAGCCGCCGCCGGAAAAACCCCGTGTGCTCTTTGGCATCCGTTCCTGCGATGTGCAGGGGTTGGTCCACATGGATGGATTTTTCCAGGGGGCCTATTACGACGAGCTCTACCTGGCCAGGCGCAAGAACACCCTGATCATCAGCCTGGCCTGCAATACGCCCAACGAAAGCTGTTTCTGCATCTGCTGCAACGGCGGTCCCTGGCTGGAGAGCGGCTTCGATCTGCAGCTGACCGATCTCGGTGAAGAGTTTCTCATCGACGTCGGTTCCGGCGCCGGCCGCCGCTTTCTTGAGGAGTGGAAAGTGCCGGCCGTGAAGGCAGGCAGGCGCGATGAGAGCCGCCGCCGCGAGCTTATGGAAGCCTGCGACGCCCGCATGCTCCCCACCGCCTATCTCGCCAAGGCCTGCATCCAGATCACCAACAATCGTGTGCGCGAGGAGCTCTGGGAAGAGATGGGTTCCGAATGCTTCAGCTGCGGGGGGTGCACCCACGTCTGTCCCTGCTGCACCTGCTTCGATGTCGTCGACTGCCCTGAGGGAGCAAAAAGCGGGACCCGCGTCCGCTGCTGGGATTCCTGCCAGTACTCCGGCTTTACCCGCGAGGCCTCCGGGCATAATCCGCGCGCCCGCGCCAAGGAACGGGTCAAACGCCGGTTCTATCACAAACTGAGCTACGCCTATATCCAGCAGGATGGTCACCCTGGTTGCGTCGGCTGCGGCCGCTGCATCACCGTCTGCGAGGCCTTCGGGCTCCTCGATATCAGCGCGGTGGTCAAGCGGCTGCGCCGGGATGGACAGTGAGCCTATGGAAAACATCTATCTGCCCGACCTCGCCGTCATCGACCGGATCGTCGATGAGACCCATGACATCAAGACATTCACCCTGAGCCTGATCTCGCGCGAGCTGAGGAAGAATTTCCGTTTCAAGTCCGGCCAGTTCGTCGAGGCCTCGGTCTTCGGCGCCGGTGAAGCCCCCTTCGGCTTCGCCTCCAATCCCAACCATCCGGAGCAATTCGACATCACGGTCCGGGCCGCAGGGATTGTGACCCGGGCCATGCACGCTCTTAAACCCGGCGGTTTTATGGGCATCCGCGGCCCGCTCGGTAACTGCTTCCCGCTCGAGGAGGTCAAGGGGCAGGATATCCTTTTCATCGCCGGGGGCATCGGGCTGCCGCCGCTTAAATCCCTGATCGATCCGATGCTCGACTGCCGGGGCGATTTCGGCCAGTTCATCATCCTCTACGGCGCGCGCACGCCCGCCGACCAGGTCTACAAGCCACTGCTCAAGCAGTGGAGCGAACGGGGTGATATCACCCTGCTCCAGACCGTGGATACTCCCGATCCGGACTGGAAGGGGCCGGTGGGGGTGGTGACCACCCTCTTCGAAAAGATCAAACTCGACGTTGACCGCACGGTCGCTTTCACCTGCGGCCCGCCCGTGATGATCCGCTTTGTCATCCAGGAGCTGCTGGCCATGGGCTTCGCCGAGGAGCGCATCATCTCCACCCTCGAGCGCTATATGAAGTGCGGGGTGGGCAAGTGCGGCCACTGCGCCATCGGCCACAAGTATATTTGTGTGGACGGACCGGTCTTCTCGTGGCGCCAGATCAAACGGCTGCCGGAACGATGAACGGAGTGATGGAAAATACAGCCCGGACGAACCTGCGTGCGGGCGAATTTCCCCTGCGGCAGAGTGAGGGCATAACCGTCGTGCTTGGCATCGGCAATCCCCTCTGCGGCGATGACAACCTTGGCTGCGAGACGGCCCGCCTGCTGAACTCCTGCGGCTTCGCCCACGCCCTGGTCTGCGAGGAGGTGCCTGAGAATTATACTGCGGAGGTCAAGGCGCTCCGGCCCCGCGCGATCATCCTCATTGATGCCGTCGATTTCTCCGGGACGCCGGGCGAAATCATCTCTCTGCGCCGGGAGCAGCTGCGCAGCGATCGTTTCAGCACCCACAAGCCGGGCCTCGCGCTGCTCATGCATTATCTGGAGGCTGAAACCGGCGCGGATGTGACGCTCATCGGTGTACAGCCTAAAAACCGGGCGCTGCATGCGCCCATCAGCCCGGAGGTGAAGGAGAGCATCACCTGTCTGGCTCAGCTCCTCGCCGGTCCGGCCCTGCCGGCCGAATCGGGAACGGCATGATGCGCGGCCGGCGCTGCGCGCTGCGCGCGGAACCGGCGGCTCCACAGCGAAAGGGAAAAGCACGATGTCCAGCGTGATCCTCTTGTTCCTCTTGCCCTTCATCGGAGCTGTGCTCTGTGCGCTCCTGCCCGCAAGGCATGCCGACAAGTGCGCCATGGGGGCGGCGGGGGGGATGGTGCTCAGCCTCCTCTGGCTGCTCCTGGCCAAACCCGAGGGGAGCTGGCTAAGCCTGCCCTTGACCTGGCGATGGCTGGAGGGCTATTTCCGGGAGGGCCTCTTCGGTTTCCTCCTCGACGGTCTCTCCCTGCTCCTGCTGCTGGTGGTCGTACTGCTCGGCTTTCTGGTCGTGCTCTACGCCACCGCCTATCTCGGCGCGGGCAACCGGGAGCATGCCGGCGCTGAGGGCAAGCCCCGCCATCACGCCTGGCTGCTGCTCTTCATCACCGCCATGATCGGCGTCGCTCTCTCCCCGAACCTGCTGCAGCTCTATTTTTTCTGGGAGATGACCACCCTCTGTTCGTGGGCGCTGATCTCGCACTATCGCAATCCGGAATCGCTGCGGGCCGGTTTCAAAGCCCTGCTGATGACCTTTTCGGGTGGTCTCTTTTTCGCTCTCGGGCTGGTCCTGCTTTATGTCCATACCGGCAGTTTTGCCTTCGATGCCCTCTCTGATCTGGCTCCCCGGATGCGTCTGTGGGTATTTCTCTTTTTTGCGGTCGCGGCGTGGGCCAAATCGGCCCAGTTCCCCTTTTTCACCTGGCTGCCGGATGCGATGGCCGCCCCGACCACGGTGAGCATGTATCTGCATGCTGCGGCCATGGTCAAGGCGGGTGTTTTTCTCATGGTGCGTCTGGCTCTGGCCAATCCCGGCCTCCCCTGGGCCGCCGGTCTGATCGTCTCCATCCTGGCGGTGGTGACCATGCTGCTGGCACTCTGGTTATTTTTCTTCCAGGATGATCTGAAAAAGCTGCTCGCCTATTCGACCATCGCCCATCTCGCCTATGTCTTTCTGGGCGTAGGGGTGGCGATCATGGGCAGCCGGCTGGGCGGCTATGCCGGAGCGATGCACATCATGAACCACAGTGTCGGCAAGGGGCTGCTCTTTCTGAGCGTCGGGGTGCTCAGCTATACCGCCGGCACCCGCAGGATATCAGAACTCTCCGGCGTCGCCCGGACCTCGCCTCTGGCGGCCATGGCCTTCGTGGTCGGCATGCTGGCGATCCTCGGTGTGCCGCCTTTTTCGGGATTCTGGAGCAAATTCTATCTCATGGTGGCGGCGCTCAAACTGGGTGGAGTATCGGGCTGGCTGCTGCTGATTCAGTTTGCCCTGGAGATTGTTGTGGCGTTTGCCTGGTTTCTCCACATCGGCCACAAGGTCTTTTTCGGACCCGCTTCCGGCCCCGTTGCCAAAGCGGGCGCCGTACCCGGCGTCATGGCCGCTGTGCTGATCGTTTTGATGCTCCTCACCCTGCTCGCCCCCTGGGTCGCGATGCAGTTGATGGGAACAATGGGATTATAGCGGAAGGCATTCCCGTATTCCAACGCGAGGATTCGCAAGATGAACACATTCTTCTCCGCGCAGGGAATCTATCTGGCTGGTGCGCTCCTCGCCTTGCTTCTGGGCGGAAAGCGCAAGCTGGTCGGTTGGGTGGCCTTCGGAGCGGCCGCACTTGGCACCCTGCTGATCCTGACCATTGTCCTCGGGGTGTTCCGTGGGGGGCCGGTTTCGACCGGTTTGCCTCTCCTGCAGATCCCGGGCCTGGGGGCGGCCCTGATCTATCAGATCGACTATCTCAGCGCCCTTTTTCTCGCCATCATCGCCATCGTCAGCCTCCTGGTCACCCTCTATGCGCAAAAATTCATGCAGATCGCGCACTACCGCTCCGGCAGCCTCCGCTACTTTTACAGTGTGCTGCTGGTATTTTTCGCGGCTGTACTGAATGTAGTCGTGGTGGCCGACCTCTTTTTCTTTTTCGTCTTTTGGGAAATCATGACGCTGACCTCCTATCTCATGGTCATCTTCAGGCACGAGGAGCGGGCGCGGCTGCGCGCAGGCTATAAATATTTTCTCATCACCCATGTGGCCACGATCTTTCTTTTCATCGGTGGCATCCTGCTCTATCGCTTCTCCGGCTCTTTTTCGTTCTCCTTTCTCAAGATAGCGATGGCGGAGATGCAGCAGAGCCAGCCCGGCCTGCTCCATTTCATTCTGGGCTGTTTCTTCCTCGGATTCGCCACCAAGGCGGGCATTCTGCCCATGGGCGACTGGCTGCCCGATGCCTATCCTGCGGCACCGGCCCCGGCCAGTGCGGCCTTTGCCGGCTCGATGACCAAATTGGGAATTTATGGCCTTGTGCGCGTTTTTTGCGGTCTGCTGCCCATCTCCACCCACAGCCAGATCTGGGGGCTCATCATCGCCTCGTTCGGAGCGGTTTCGATCCTGGTCGGGACCATGACCGCCCTGGTGCAGGATGATGCCAAGCGGCTGCTTTCTTTCCATGTCATCGGCCAGATGGGCTATATGTTTCTCGCCATCGGCATCGGACTCCATTTCATCGGGACGCAGCCGGTGATAGGCATGATCGGACTTGGCGCGGGCATTTTCCATTTGATCAATCACGTCAGCTATAAATCATGCCTTTTTTTCAACGCCGGGTCGGTTTTTTACAAGACCGGCACCCGGGACATCAACAAGGTCGGCGGTCTGGTCCGCATCATGCCCATTACTGCCGCGGCCACGATCATCGCGTCGCTCTCGATTGCCGGCATCCCCCCGTTCAGCGGCTTCGCCAGCAAATGGCTGATCTATCAGTCGGCGCTGCGCGGTGGCTTCAGCGAGCCCTTTTTTATCCTCCTGGCTCTGGTCGCCATATTCATCTCCGCCGTCACGCTCGCCTCGTTTATCAAATTTTTCGGTGCGATCTTTTTCGGCAAGTATACCGATAACGGCAGCAGGGCCAAACCGGGGGATGTGCCGCTGGCCATGCGCCTGCCGCAGAATTTTCTCGCCACCCTCTGCATTCTCTTCGGTCTGGTGCCGCAATGGCCAATAGGGTGGATCCATCGCAGCATCGCCTATCTCTTCCCGGCGGGCTCGATGCCGACAGCAGCATCGACCTTTGGCGGAGGGATCTTTCGCGGCTTTTCGCTCAACGCGGCGGGCAGCCCGGCCGCCTGGAACGCTCTCCTGCTGACGATCATCTTCGGCCTGTGCGCCCTGCTGGCGTGGGGCATCTTTCGCGCCGGCGGCGCCCGGCAGCGGACCGTCGAAACCTGGTACTGCGGCGAGGAGTTGAGCGACCAGGATGCGCGCTACCGCGCGCATGGATTCTATCTCCCCTTCAAACAGCTTTTCCGGCTGCGCATCGGCCGCTATGAACGGCCGGGCATCTATCCGACCATCGCCTGGCCGAAAAAGCTCTTCAGGAAAGAACCGGCCTTCAACCGGGTTATTGATATCGACCGCTGGTTCTACCGGCCCCTGGCGCATTCGTCGATGAAACTGATGCGCCTCTTCAGCGCCACCCACAGCGGCGCTCCCCATCTCTATTTGTTGTGGCTGGCGGTCGGAGCTGCGCTGGCCCTATTTATCCTCTTCACCCTATCCGGCGGCATGTAGTAGAAGGAGGCACGCTTGGCCATGACTGCACAAGAGATGCTTAACCATCTCAACAACAAGTTCGGAGCCCGCATCCGCCGTACCGAAAACCCGGTCCCCGATATGTTCCTGATCCATATCGACCGCAACGACAGCGTTGCGGTCAACCGCTATCTCTTCCATGATCTCTCCGGCCGTTTTGTCGTCGCGGTCGGCACCGATTACCGCAGCGAATCCGGCGGCTACCTGGTCGATTATGTCTACTCCTTCCCGGCGCACCATTTCTTCGTCACCGTGCGGCTGAACCTGCCGGAGAAAGACCTGTGGATCGAGGCGATCACCGGAGCGGCGGATATTCCGGCGGCCAACTGGGCGGAGCGGGAGATCCAGGACATGCTCGGCATTCCCCTGCGCAACCATCCCGATCCGCGCCGGCTCATGCTGGCTGATGACTGGCCGGCGGATCTCCATCCCCTGCGCCGGGACATGCCGCTGCAGACCTATCCGGACAAGGCCGTGGGGATGACCCCCATCTTCAAGGAGCCCCCGGAAGGGGCGACGGTCGTGCCGATCGGCCCCTTTTTTCCGGTGCTGGAGGAGCCGGCCCAGTTCCGTCTCTTCATAGAGGGTGAGAGGGTGGTCGGCGGCGATTACCGCGGCTTTTACAATCATCGCGGTGTCGAAAAGATCGCCGACAGCCAGCTCAACTATAACCAGGTGCCGTTCCTCGCGGAACGGATCTGCGGTATATGAGGGTCGGTGCACAGTACGGCGTACTGTCAAGCAGTAGAGAAAGCAGCAGAAATTGAGGTCCCGGCCCGCGGGCGTTTCATTCGCGTCATTTGTCTTGAGCTCGAGCGCATCCAGAGCCATTTGCTCTGGCTCGGCATCGCCGGCCATATCATCGGCTTTGATACAGTGCTGATGCAAGCCTGGCGCATCCGCGAACCGGTGATGTGGCTTTGCGAAAAGATCACCGGTAACCGCAAGCTTTTAGGCATGAATCTGGTCGGCGGTGTCCGCCGCGACGTCCCGAAGGAGCAGCACAGCGAACTGCTCGAGGTGATCGCCAGGGTGGAGAAGGAGAGCAAGGCAGTCCTCGAGGCCATCGCCGGCGATACCACCCTCCAGGCGCGCTGCGAGAAGGTCGGCGTCATCACCCCCGAAGATACCATCGCCCTGGCCCTGCTCGGCCCTACTGCCCGCGCTTCCGGCATCGGCATCGATATCCGCATCGACCATCCCTACGCCGCCTATCCCGAACTCGGGTGCGAGGTGATGGTCGAGCAGGGGTGCGACATCTGGTCGCGGGTGCTGGTGCG
>ENA-UOWO01003442-UOWO01003442.1-activated-sludge-metagenome-genome-assembly--contig:-NODE-3442-length-18321-cov-13.273240_pt1 | contig 18321 bp, 9 predicted proteins | sample MGYA00238148_ERZ761564 | MGnify/ENA primary metagenome ERZ761564 (study PRJEB28885, sample SAMN05720194) | activated sludge metagenome | isolation source: Anaerobic digester | place: USA...
TGGATCTCATGCTTGCCGTCCTTGTCCAGATCCCCATGGGTGAGGAAAGGCCAGGTGTTCTGCTTTTCGACCGGGGCGACAGCCTTCCAGACCACCACCCATTCACTCCCCTCTTTTTCCAGTTTGTAGATGCGGGGGATGACTTCGGTCGGGGTGTCATTCCAGTTGTCGTTGACCAGATAGATTTCGGTCTTGCCATCGTTGTCGAAATCGACGCCGGCGATCATATTACCTGTGCCGCCGTTGTTCAGATCGGCCTCGGGTACGGGGATTTCCCCGGCGCGGACGAACTGACCTTGAGCGAAAACAGCGCCTGCAACGAAGAACAATGCAACCACAAACATCAACAACACAGTAGCGGTTCTGTTCCTCATGGCAACCTCCTTGTTGTTAGTTGGGTTTGGAATTATGGGATAGTGCATGACTGATCTTGCTGGTCATTAAAGGATGGAAACAGGTTTTTCCATAATTATGTGGGGCTGTCGTAGTGAAACCATGTATGGCAATATAACTTTCATGCGCCATAAAATCAAGGAAAAAGTCAAAAAAAGATGATTATCGGGCTTGCTATGATTTGCTCATCTGATCCCGTTCAGCGCATTGACGGTGCGGAAGTGGAAGCCGTAAATGGTAAAGGTGACCGCCAGGGCCAGACTGCGGGGCCGGTGAAAGAGGGTCCAGAAAAAGAGCCGCCAGTAATGGCTCCTCTCCGCGCCGACTGTGCCGAGCTTCCAGATCGAGCGCATAAAAGCGTACAATTCGGCGGCGTGCAGCCGGACCGGAGCTTTGGGAGGACGATAGAGGCGCAGGCAGGTCTTGATGCGTGCGTAAAATTTTTCCGGGCTGTAGAGTTCAGCCATAAGACGGCTGTACCCGGCTTTGAGTCTCTCCAAACCCATCACCGGGATGATGTTGGTTGTGCCGTCGGCGTTGTCCCCGGTCATCTCGTGGGAAATCCGCCCCTCCGCGTGCAGCCGGGCGAAAAGGGGCGTGCCGGGGATAGCCTGCAGCATCCCCACCATCGCCGTCACCACGCCGCTCTTCTGGATGAACTCGATCTGGCGGTCAAAAATGGATTCGGTGTCATTATCAAAGCCGACGATGAAACCGCCCATCACCTGCAGGCCGTGACGCTGCATCGCCTGCACGGATGCCACCAGGTTGCGGCGCACATTCTGGCCCTTGTGGCACTCGGCCAGGCTCGCCTCGTCCGGCGTCTCGATGCCGACAAAGACCGAGTTGAATCCGGCCGCCGCCATCATCCGCATCAACTCCTCATCATCGGCCAGATTGATCGAGGCCTCGGTGAGGTAGTTGCAGCCCGCCTTGCCCCGGCGCCAGGCGATCAAGGCGGGCAGGATCTCCTCCTTGAGCTGACGCTTGTTGGAGATGAAATTATCGTCGACGAAAAAGACATTGCGCCGCCAGCCGAGCTGGTACATTTTATCCAGCTCGGCGATGATCTGCACGGCGCTCTTGGTGCGCGGCTTGCGGCCGAGCATGGCGGTGATATTGCAAAAATCGCACTGAAAGGGGCAGCCGCGTGAATACTGGATGCTGAGGGATTCGTACTTGCGGAAATCGACCAGCTCCCACATCGGCACCGGCGTCATGCTCATATCAGCGAATTCGTCCGTCCGGTAGATTCGCTGCGGGCAGCCGCGCGCCAGATCGCTCAAAAAAAGCGGCAGGGTGATCTCGCCCTCGTTGAGGATAAAATGATCGATCTCCGGGAAATGGTCATATTCGCTGAGAAAGAGCGGACCGCCGGCGACGACGGTCACCCCCGCTTTTTTACAGCGATCGACCAGCTCATGGGCGGACTCGCGCTGGACAATCATCGCCGAGATCATCACCATATCCGCCCAGGCGAGATCGCGGTCACGCAGCCGGGTGACATTGACGTCCACCAGCCGCTTCTCCCAGGCGGAGGGCAGCAGCGCGGCGATGGTGACGAGGCCGAGGGGCGGCGAAGAGGCCTGCTTGCGTACAAAACGCAGGGCGTGCTTGAAACTCCAGAAAGTATCCGGAATTTCGGGATAGAGCATTAAAACGCGCATCGGTGATCCTCCTCTTTCGTGATGTTTCCCCCTGCCGCCTGCCATCTGCCTTTGCCGGCCGGCTCCCGCATTGCCAACCTGCCTGCCACCTGCCCTGCTCCCCTAGCCTTTCGCCCGCCCGGCTGTTACTCACCATCCGGCCTGGTCAGCTCGCGCTCGGCTGAGAGCCGGCAGATTCCCCGCCGGCGGTTTTCTCATATTGCTCGCGCAGCTGGGCGAACTCTTTGCGTTTCTTCTTCATCAGCTGTTCCCAGCGTTCGATCCCCTCACGCAGCACCTTCATCCGCTCCTGCAGGGAGAGAAACTGGGCATCCATCGCCGCGAGACCGGCCAGGGCAGCCTGGGCATCATGACTGCGCGTCCTGTCGGCCTGCAGCGCGATGAAGAGCCTGAAAAGATCGGCCTGTTCCCTGATCTGCTCGAGGGTGTAGCCAAAATTTTGCAGATCGAGAATATAGCGGCAGATCTGAACGTAATGCTTGCCATAGAGCCGGAAGCCGCCACTGGTGCGGCGGTCGGGGGTGATGATCCCCCGCTCCTCCCAATATTTAATCGTGCGATTATTGATCCGGGCCTGCTCAGCCAGCTCCCCCACAGTGAGGTACTCCGTCGCCTGCCGGGCGTTTCCCCGGGCTTCATGCTTCGGCAGACCGATCTTTTTGAGGATCTTGCGGATCTCGGGGAGGGTGTAGCCGATCTGGATGAGATGGTGGATCTGCTGCGCCTCGACAACATGCTCCTCGGTGTAGCAGGGGATATTGCTGTCGATGAGAACCTCGCTGCGGATCAGGCCGTTCTTCTCCCACTCCATCAGCTCCGCCACGGACAAGCCGGTCTTTTTGAGGAATTCCCGCTGGTCATAGAGATTGTTTTCCATAACCGTTCCTTATCGTATAGTTTTTATCTAACATGTCAGTATACGTATACATTATACGTTGATTAGGAAACAGATGCAAGAAATATTTTATCAACCTGTGGAATCGCGCGGAAATTGCCGGAGCAAAGCCGTTCACCTTGCAGTATGCAGGAAAGAGGCAGTGTGAGCAGAGCGCCGCCTGAACAGCGGACGGGCGCGGGTGCGGGCTTAAATCAGGGGAGAGGGGGTAACTCTTGCAGATTGGCGATGGCGGCGCGCACCGAGCGGATGAATCCGGCGTACCCCCGCCGCTGCAGGGGCGAACGCTGCGCTGCGGCGATGAAACGCTCCTCCGGCCAGCGGGCCAGTTCGGCCAGCGGGGCGTTCTGCCAGTGCGGACGGGGATGAAACGAGGGATCGGCAGCCGGCACAGCCCATTTGAGATTCCACGGGCAAGCCGCCTGGCAGATATCGCAGCCGAAGATGCGGTTGCCCATGGCCGTGCGCACTGCAGCGGGGATATCGTCTGCGGATTCTATGGTGTGATAGGCGATACAGCGCCGGGCATCCAGGGTAGAGGGGGAGGTGAGGGCGCCGGCCGGGCAGGACTCCATACAGAGCGTGCAGGCGCCGCAGAGGTCAGGCACGGGCTGGTCCGGTTCAAGCTCGAGATCGGTCACAATCTCGCCGAGTGTGATCCAGGATCCCAGTCCCGGGGCGATGATCAGGCTGTGCTTGCCGCGCCAGCCGATACCGGCGCGGCGCGCCCACTCCTTTTCCCAGATCGGGGCGGAATCGACGCAGATCCGGGCCTCCGCCGCCGGGGCGAGCGTGCGGATGAATGCGAGCAAACTCTTGAGCCGGCTCCTGAGCACCACATGATAGTCATCGCCCAGTGCATAGCGGGCAATGCGGGCGAGGCGGGGATCCATGCGGCAGTCACCGGGATTATCGCCAGGCGGGAAATAGTTGGCTGCCATGACGATGACCGTGCGGGCGCCGGGGAGCATGAGGCGTGGATCCAGGCGCATCTCCACCCGCCCGCCCATCCACTCCATCCCGGCGCTGCAGCCGCTGGCAAGCCACTCGCGCAGAGAGTCGCCCGGCAGTGCTTCGGCCCGGGCAAAACCGATACGATCCAGGCCGAGAGCAAGTCCGTGTTCCTTGATGGCGTTTTTCAGATCCATCTCTTCCTCTGCCCTGCTAATGAATCACTATTCCGCAAGGGACAGCGGGTCTGGTACAGCCGCTGGAGCACCATACCCCTGCCGGGGGGTCACCGCGTTTTCCTGCGATCGAAAAAATTGACCAGTTCGGCGAAAACCTGCTCCTTCCCGCCGATCACTGTCCGGCAGGGAGGCAATGAGCGCATAAAGCGTTTGCCGTAGCTTTTCCGCACCACGCGGTTGTCGAAGACGATCACCGAGCCGCGGTCGCTCTTGCGCCGGATGAGGCGGCCGAATCCCTGCTTGAACTTGAGCACCGCCAGGGGGACGGCATACTCCATGAAGGGATTGCCCCCCGCCCGCTCGATCGCCTCCCAGCGCGCCTCGATGACCGGTTCGTTGGGCACCTTGAAGGGAAGTTTGCTGATGATGACATTCTCCAGGGCTTCGCCCTCGACGTCGACCCCCTCCCAGAAGCTGTCGGTGGCGAAAAGCACCGAGGCCTTGTCGCGGCGGAAGCGCGCCAGCAGCTCATGACGGTTTTCGTCGCCCTGACGGAGGGGGTTTATGCCCAGTTTGCGGAAGGAGTCTTCGAGCTGGCGGTAGATGATGGAGAGCAGGCCGTAGGAGGTGAAGAGGACGAAGGCCCTGCCGTGGGAGATGGAGACGGCGCGGAAGATCAGTTTGCCCAGCTCAGCCGAGAAGGCCCGGTCGTTCGGGTCCGGGATGTCGGTGGGAATGCAGACTACCGCCTGATTCTGATAGTCGAAAGGTGCGGGCAGCAGCAGCTCGCGGCGCCGGCCGGGATCGAGCGCGGTGAGGCCGATCCGTTTGCCGAGAAATTCGAAGGAATTCTCGACCGTCAGGGTCGCGGAGGTCATCACGATGGTATTATAGGAATCGTAGACCGCCTTTTGCATCATCGGTGCGATGTCCAGGGGCGAGCACTGAAAACGGACGATGTGGCGCCCCTTGTAACCGGGACGGACTTCGATCCAGCGGATGCTCTCCTCGTCCTGTTTGAAGACGACCTCTCCGATCACCGCGGCGGCCGCGGCCAGACGATCGGAAGAGGCCTTGATCTCGACGATCACCGAGGCAAGGTCTTCATCCGCTCCGGTCTGAAGCTTGTGCAGGAGTCCCGCCAGCCCGGCGAGCCCCGCCGACAGATCGAGCATGCTGGAGGTATACTCCTGGAGCAGTCGGCTCAGGCCGCTGTCGATGAGCAGCGCCTGAACCACTTCGGGCACCAGGCGCTGTTTGATCTCGTAGCCCTGATTCTCCTGGGCGAATCCCTTGACGGCCTCAAAAATGTGGTCCATCAGCACCTGGGTCGCCTCGTGCAGTGCGATCACCTCGGGCACCAGCCGGCCCATGACGCTCTCTTCGATCCTGGAGCAGAGATGCTCATCGAACTGGCCGCGTTTGCGCCGCAGCTTGAAGAGTGCGGTGTGGAGATGGCCCTTGAAGAGCTGCTTCTGCTGACGATGGAGGCGGCTGAGGATGCGCATGATGCCGGCGCGGGTGACGCGGTCGCCGAAATAGTTGGTGGCGACATCCTCGAGATGGTGGGCCTCATCGAAGATGATGCGGGAATAGGGCGGCAGCACCGCGGCCTCGCTGACCGAGCCGATCTGGTAGCGGATCGAGAGATCGGCGAAGAGGAGATGATGGTTGACCACCAGGATATTGGCGCGGGCGGCGTGGCGACGGGCCTTGTTGACGAAGCAGTCGCGAAAGAAGGGACAGCGGCTGCGGGTACAGGTGTCGCTCTCCGAGCCGATCTTTTCCCAGACCTGCTCGCGCGGAATGTAATTGAGATCGGCCTTGCTGCCGTCACTGGAGCTGCGCGCCCAGTCGATCAGCTGCTGCAGCTCCTCCCCCTCCTCCTCGTCACTCTGCAGGTCGAGCTCACCGGCGAGGTCATTGACCTTGCGCAGGCAGGCATAATTGCCGCGCCCCTTGACCAGCACCGCGGTGAACTCGTCCGGCAGCACCTTCCGCAGGAAAGGCAGATCCTTCTTGATCAGCTGTTCCTGCAGATTGATGGTGTTGGTCGATACCACCACGCGCTCCTTGTTTAGCAGGGCCCAGCTGATCGCGGGTATGAGGTAGGCGAGCGTCTTGCCGGTGCCGGTGCCTGCCTCGATGGTGGCGATCTTTTGCCCGTTGAAGGCTTCAGTCACTGCGCGGATCATCTCCTCCTGCTGAGGCCGGACCTCGTAACCGGAGAGCTCGCGCGAAACCGCCCCTCCTGCCTGCACCAGCCTGACCAGGTTCTCTTCGTCGAGGGGAATGATCTCCCGCTTGGCGAAGGGCTCGACCACGACGTAGATATTCTCGGATTGGTTGTCGACGATATAGAAAGCGACACTGAAAGGATCGAGAGCGGCGGCGATCGAGAGATCGGCCTCGGAGGGGGTGAGATGGCCGGAGGGATGGTTGTGGATCACCACATCGGCCTCGGCGGCGAGCTGGGTGATCACCGGCACCGCCGTCTTGTGGCCGCGCGCTGCCACAGCGACATCGTGGACGATCAGATCTTCTTCGGTGTAGCCGATGAAAAAGACCTCGTTGCCGCCCGCTTCATCGATAGCGCTGCGGATCTTTTCCGCGGCCTGTGCGGAGAGATATTTTGCGACTGAACTCACGCCAGCATCTCCGCGTCATAGCCCAAATCGCGCAGATGGCCGGAGAAACCGGCGAAGCCGTGGGTGGTGTAGATTTTTTGCGGCTGCACCATGGCGGTGAACTCGATGAGTTCGTTAAAATCGGCATGGTCGCTGAGGGGGATGCGATGGTCGGTGCGCCAGCCCGGGCCATGGCCGCCATGGGTCCAGCCGGAGAGAAAAACCGTTTTTCGCCGCGGCACGAACTGCAAGGCGCGGGTGAAGGCGGTGTGGGGCGGAACGATCAGCACCTCTTCGGGGCCGATCGCAGCGCCTTCCCAGGGTGCGCAGTTGGAAAAGAGGACGCCGAACTGCTGGTAGACTTGCGCCATCTGCCAGATCGAGGGGAAAACGCGCACGCCATAGCCGCGGTCGCCGAGGATCTTCATCGCTTCCTGCGACTTGCCCAGGGCATAGGCCAGCACCACCGGAGTGTGGCCGCTCCGCCGGCAGTCGCTGATAAAGCCGATGAGCTCTTCGATCAGTGTTTCCCGGCTCCGTTCGACCACATATTCCGGGTGGCCGTAGGTGCTCTCGGTGATGAGGATATCGGCATGGGGCACCTCGATCGGCTCGCAGGTGGCGCTGGGGCGCAGCTTGAAATCACCGCTGTAGAGCAGGGAGCAGCCGTCGCGCTCGATATGGATCATCGCCGAACCGAGGATGTGGCCCGCCGGATAGAGGCGGATCTTCATGCCCTCCATTTCGAGAGTTTCACCGAAATTGAGCGGCAGCACCTCCGCCTTTTTGGCGCGCAGGGCATGGAAAGAGGCCGTCGCGGGCGTGGCGAGGATGCGGAGGTGATTTTTCAGATGATCGGCGTGGCCATGGGAGACGAAAGAAAAGCTCACCTTGCGCAGGGCGTCGAGCCAGAGTTCGGCGCCCTCGATCTGAATGCCTTTTTGGTCGTAGGTAAACATGGGTCTGATTCCGAAGGAAGGGGTGAACGAGAAAATAGGCAGAATTAATGAGGATTGCAATTCTTTTTAACTTGCTTGCCCGGCTGGTTCAGCCGGAATTGATTTAGATTGACAAGAGTTTAAAAATTGGCTAATTTGACTCGAAACTTGGCACCTCCACTCTGCTGCTCACGGAAACGGGCTCATCTGGCCGGGCGGTCCTGCGATGCAAGTTAGAACGAAATTCTTCTCTCTCCACCTCCTGGCTTGCAGTGTGGCGTTTCTCATCTCCCCCTTTCTCCTTGCGGCTAAAACCCTGCGAATCACCGCAGCGCCTAGCGATTCCAGCGCCGTCATCGCCGATCTGCAGCCCCTCTTTGGCTTGCCATGGCAGCTGGCCTCCACGCCTGCGGCTGTTGCCCATGTCGACTATGCATCCGATTTCATCGATGAAGAGCGCGGATTTCTAATACCCTCGTACCCCGACATCCAGCCGGCGTGTGAACTCTGGCATTACGAAGCGGGCCGCTGGCACCTGGAAAACCTGGCGGCTTTCTCGGGCCGCACCCTCTCTACCCTCTTCGCCCTTTCCCGCCGCGATATCTGGCTCAGCTTCAATCCCGAGCGCACCCTCAAGCAGGATCTGCTCCATTTCGACGGCCGCAGCTGGCGCCATGTCCCGACCCCAAATTCGGACCGCATCCGCACTATCTTCATGCTCTCCCCCACCAGCGGCTGGGCCGGCTGCGAATGGGGGCAGATCATGCGCTACGACGGCCGCAGCTGGCATCTCTATCCCTCGCCGACAGAGGCGCACATTCTCAACCTCGTCATGACTAGCGACAGCAGCGGCTTCGCCTGGACCAAGTCCCATCGCAAGCAGAGTCTGCCGCTGATTTACGACGGCCAGGAGTGGCGTCCGGCACAGAGCGATTCGGCCGGACTGCTGCAGCTGCTGACCGCTGTGCCCGCCATCGGTTGGGGCACCAGCCGCTGGCCCATCGAGATCCTGACCCGCTTCAGCCAATTGCAGCGGCCGATAGCCCTCAGGGACACCCTCCTGCTGGAGGCCCCTCTCACCCCCAACCGCCTGCTCTTCGGCCATCGGAGTGGAACCCTGCTTTCAGGACACCTCGCCCGCTCTGCAACCGCGGCCGGCGGGGGCTGGATCGCTCGCCTAATCGAGAAGGAGGAGCAGGACAGCAGCTACATCTGGCAGACCCACGCCTTTTTCACCCTTGCCGGGGACAGACGCAGTCTGGTCATCCGCCTGCCCCTGCAGCGGCGAATCCCCGCCCTCTTTGTTCCGACCTACATGCCCAGAAGCAGCTGGTACGTAGCCGAACACGGCCTGGCGATCGCCGATTTTAACGGGGATGGCTCTGAGGACATCTTTGCTGTGGCTACCGGGGCTGCCAACCATCTTTTCCTGCTCTCACCGGACAAAGGCGGCCAGGTCGATACCGAGACCGCTGCCGCTGCAGGTCTGGCCGGACGGACCGCCTTGTCCACCGGGATCGTCAACTATGACGAGGGGGCTTCGGCGGCCGACGCCGATAATGACGGGGATCAGGACATCCTGGTCACCTCCATCTACGGTCACAATCTGCTTTACCGCCAAATCCGCCGCGGCCGTTTCCGCGAGGAGTCCGATTTCGCCGGCATCGACAACTGTCTGGCGCGCTCCTGCTCCGCCGTCTGGGCTGATGTCAACGGGGACGGCGCCGTCGATCTTTACATCTCCAACGAGGACTCGACCAACCGCCTCTATCTGAACAACGGCGCCGGCATCTTTCGCGATGTCACCCGCGAGTCGGGTCTGCTCATCAGCCGGGGCGGCGGCGGCTCCGCCTTCGGCGACATCGACGACGACGGCGATCCCGATCTCTTCGTGCCGCGCTATGGCCTGGCCAACCTCCTCTTCCTCAATGAAGGCCCACCCCGTCCCGGCGCTGTTCCCGCCTTTCGCGAATGCGGCCGGGAAGCCGGGGTGGCCGGCGGCGATACCCTCGCCCGCTCCACTAGCGCCACCTGGGGCGACGTCGACAACGACGGCGACCTCGACCTCTTCGTGACCAACCTGGTCCATTCCAATCAGCTCTTTCTCAATAACGGCCGCGGCCGCTTCGAGGAGGCTACGGCGTCAAGGGGGCTGACCAGCCGCGATCTCTGCCAAACCGCGTTGCTTTTTGATGCGGATAATGACGGCGACATCGACCTGCTCACCGGCAACCGCACTCTCAACCGCTTTTATACCAATAAAGGAGAAGGCTTCTTTTATGAGGCCACCGAAGAGGCGGACATTAATCGCCCAGCCAACGCGGGCGGCATGGCGGCACTGGATCTGGGCGAGGACGGTGACCTCGATGTCTACCTCGCCCAGGGGGAGCAGCGCAGTGTCCTCTATGAAAACCGGTCGGATAACCGCCACTGGCTCAAGCTCAGGCTCCTCGGCGACCGCGGCAACCGCGATGCCATCGGCGCCCGCCTCTGGCTCTACCGCCAGGGAGAGTCCGGCGGCCCGGCGCAGCTACTCGGCATGCGCGAGATCAACGGCGGCAGCGGCTATAACAGCATGAGCAGCCGCATCGTCCATTTCGGCCTGCCCGGCGACGGCAGGCTCTTGCTGAGGGTGCGCTTCCCCGGCGGCGGAATCCGTGAAATCGCCGGCATCAGCGGCGGCCGCTTGCTCGAGGTGCGCGAGTCCGAGGCCAGGGCGCGGCGCGCCGGTCTGCTGCAAAAATGGCTGATTCGGCTCCGCCGCAATCCGGAATTCCGCACGCCCCTCTGGATGGCCCTCCTGCTCATGTTCTTTTTTGTCATGATGCAGCTGCGGCAGCAGCGCTTGAATGACTGGCCCGGCCGAACCGCCTGGCTCACAGTGGCGCTGCCGGGTCTCCTCCTCTTCGTTCTCCTCAGCCTCCTGACAGGCTACTCCCCCTGGCTGCGTTTCGGCCTCGGCCTGGGCATGCCACTGCTGACCTGGTCCTATGCCTGGTCCATGTTCTATTCCATCAACGGCGGGAAAGGCAATACGTCAGAGGAGCTGGAAAATCTCTATCTCGCCACTTCGGCTTTCTTTCACGGCGAATGGGGCGCGCGCAAGCTCAACCGCATCGAATTCTTCTGTCAGAACCTGCAGAATAGCAAAAAGCCGGCCGAAGATGTTGCCAACGCCTTTACTCAAGCCATCGATGAGTACTTTGTGGTGATTGTACCGGAACTGGACAAAATCATCGGCCTTGCCAGCGGCGGCAGGGTGCCGGCAGCGGTCCACCGCGCCCTGAATGACGCCAACCTGGCACTGGTGAAAAATCTCGGCGAACTCAAGGTGGAAATCAAAATAGGGGTGGTCCGTTCAGCGGCTGTCGTGCAGCAGTGCAGCCAGCGCCTGCAGTCGGAGCTCAAGAACCTGCGCTGGCATCTCTCCTCCCGTTACATTTGCCAGGTGGACGAACTGTTGGTCAAAACCCTGCTTGATTACGAGAGACGTCAGATAAAGGTCGATTTTGACCGCCGGACTTCGGCTATGCTCTGGGCGCGGCTGCCGGCCGGTGCCTTCTCGCAGATCCTCGAGAATCTTCTCGACAACGCCGCTGCAGCAGCCGCCCGCTCTGATCATCCCGCCATTGCGCTGCAGCTGGATGCCAATGCGGACTATGTCTTTCTCAGGATCAGCGATTCCGGGCCGGGAATTCCAGAGCCTGTCCGAGCAAAACTCTTTCATGAACAGATCAGCACCAAAAAAGAGAACGGGGGATTCGGTCTCTTTCACGCCCACCAGACCCTGACCAAATTCGGCGGCGCCATCCGCCTGCTCCCACCCGCTGGAGAGCTGCAGGGCGCCAACCTGGAAATCGTTCTCAAGAGGATAGAAAATGAGCAACCGGCTGCGACTGCTGCTGATTGATGACGACACTCAATTCGCCCATGATTTCGCCCTGCTGAGCCAGTCTATTTTTGTCATTGACCATGCCGTCAGCGGTGAGGAGGGGGTAGAAAGGCTTGCCCGGGAGGAACCCGATGCGGTGCTGCTCGATCTGCGCATGGGGACCGGCTGGGACGGCCTCCAGACCCTGCGCAGGATCCGTGAGCAGTCTACCGACCTGCCAGTGGTGATGGTGACCGATTATGCGGGCGTCGAGACCGCCGTCGAGGCGATGAAACTTGGCGCGGTCCACTATACCTCCAAAAAGCCCCACATGGAGGCTCTGCACGAGGTCATTCAGAGGGAACTGCAGCAGGTTACCCTGAAACGGCTCTATCTCGAGGAGAGCGGCAAGCGCTACGGCCAGCTGATGGGAGAATCTCCTGTCATGCGCCGCCTTTACGGCCGGATCCACCGCCTGGCTGCAGCTTCATCCTCCGTTCTCCTCTATGGTGAGAGCGGCACCGGCAAGGAACTGGTCGCGCATGAGATCCATGCCCGCAGCAGTCGTGCACATAAACCGTTCATATCAGTCGACAGCGGGGCTATTTCGCCGGGACTCTTCGAGAGTGAGCTCTTCGGTCATGAGCGCGGCGCCTTCACCGGAGCGATGAGCCGGCATCGCGGCCGTATCGAAATGGCGGGCGAGGGCACCCTCTTCCTCGATGAGATCGCCAATCTGCCACTCGAAGCCCAGGCCAAGCTGCTGCGGGTTCTCGAGGAGCGGCTCTTTTATCGCGTCGGAGGCGAAGAGCCCATCCCCCTGCAGGCTCGGGTTATCATCGCCACCCACTGCAAACTCGAGGAGGAGGTCCGCGCCGGGCGTTTCCGCCAGGACCTCTATTACCGGCTCGCCGGAATCCAGGTCGACGTCCCGCCACTGCGCTCACGCCGGGGAGACATCGGCCTTATCGCAGGCTATTTTCTGCAAAAAATGAGGTGCGAAAATTATTCACATATCACCGGATTCTCGGGCGCCGCACTGCAGAAACTGGCGGCCTACCGCTGGCCGGGCAATGTGCGCGAACTGCGCAATACGGTGGAACAGAGCATGATCTATGCAGCCGGTCCCCTCATCGATGAACACGATATCCAGCTGCACCCGGTCGCCATGCAGTCCGGCAATTTCTTCACGGATCTGCTGCAAAAGCCCTATGACCAGGCCAAAACCGAACTGTTGGGGCGGTTCAAGGCGGACTATGTCAGAGCTCTGATGGAGAGGAACCAGGGCAACGTCAGCCGTGCCGCCCGCGTATCAGGCATCGCCCGCTCGAGCCTGCACCGGATGCTGACCGAGCTGGACTGAGTTCCTGCAGCACAGGAGGGGCTTTCAACCTGATCGGAAATTGCCCCCAGGTGAAAGCCTCTTCTTTGCGCTCCCCGCGTCAATCCACTCCTCACACTATCCATGCTGGTGGATGCGCTGCAAAAAAGTCGCATCAATATCACACCTCTATCCTTTTATTTATTTTCCAATTATCTCCTTTTCTTCAAAATTTACCCTGTCGCCTTGGTGAGACAGCAGGCTGCAGCCATGTTCGCCGCACATCATATCCTACTGTTTTTATTATACATTTTTTCCATGAAATGCGGCATGCTTGTTGCTTAAGGATAGGCAGAGAAAGCCTGAAATGTTGGGGGTGAGTACTACAATGAATATCCTCTTTTTTGAGGATTCGCCCAATCTGATCCTCAGGGCGCAGAAACAGCTGGCGCCGCAGGATCAATGGTATGCAACGATGGATGCTTCACATGCCCGGGCTCTGGTCATGCAGGGGGATGTGGAGGTGATTGTGGTGCGCCGCTGTCACCTTCGTGATCTGACGCATGCACTGGGCTTTGGACCGGGTGAGGGGACGCCGGGGGGGATGCAGATCGTAATGCTGCCGTCGTTCAGCCGCATGCGATTTCTGTGCAGTTACTTGCGCTCTCAGCAGAGTCATACCTCTGGGTGATTCATGCTGTGACGATGGGGGAGCGCCTGCCGGCTTGGGGGAGCCGGTTTGTATTTGGCAGCTGACCGATCGCTGAATGGGACTCGTGCTGACTTGGCGACGGCTGTGGAAGCGTCGGCCGCCTGATAAAGGCGGGCACGATCCGGTTAAACTGCAGCATCCAGCAGCGCCGTCTCCTTACCTGTGTTCTTCAATAGCGGCTGAAAACAGAAGACCACAAACCTGCAGAGAAATCACTCATCAGTATTCCGCAAATTTTCTTTCCACTTGCAACAATCCATAAAAATACTATATTCTCCGTATACTAATTCTGCGTACCCGGCTTTCAATCCAACACCGGCCATTCCACGGCAGTTACGTCCAGGTCTCAGGTCCGGGGAAATCCGCCGCGGCGGCACTGCTGCTTTATCAGGATCTCGATGATTAAAAAAGGATCGTTTCCGATGCGTCCGGTCAGATGGTCCATACTGCTGCTGTGCAGCATCGTTCTGACGGCAGCCGCCCAGGATCAGCTCCTCGATATCGGCACAGATCAGAATCCGCCCGGCATCTCCTGGCAGTCGCTCGAGACGCCCCGTTTCCGGATCATCTTCCCGCAGGAGATCGGCCCGGACGCGCAGCGGGCAGCCTCCCTTCTCGAGCGGATCTACGAGGCCGACTGCGCGACCCTGGGTGCCCGGCCGAAGCGGCTGCCGCTGATCCTCCACAACCGCACCATCGAGAGCAACGGCTTTGTCACCCTGGCCCCGCGGCGGAGTGAGTGGTATAACACCCCGCCACAGGTGGGCCTCACCGGACCGGTGGAGTGGTACACCCTCCTGGCGATTCACGAGTTCCGCCATGTCGTGCAGTTCCAGCGGCTGAACAGCGGCTTTAACCGCCTGCTTTACCTTGCACTCGGCGAGACCGGCTGGATGGCCGGCGTGGGCATCTCCGCCCCCACCTGGTTTTTCGAGGGCGATGCCGTGGTCATGGAGACCGCCCTCACCCGCGGCGGCCGCGGCCGCCAGCCCGAATTTCTCATGCCCATCCGCGCCCTGCTCCTCTCAGGCCGGCCCCGCTCCTATTTTAAAATGACCCTGGGCTCCTGCAAGAACTGGATCGGCGATCCCTACTCCTACGGCTTTGTCCTCAACACCTGGCTGCGCCGCCGCAACGGGGCTGAACTCTGGCCGCCGGTTTTAAAGAGCACCGCCAACCTCTCCTTCATCCCCTTCCGCTTTTCCTGGGCCCTCAAGCGCCGCACCGGCATGGGTGCCATCAAGAGCCACGAGGCCGCCATGGTGGAACTGGCGGAGCGGTATCGCGCCAACCTGCCGCCGCAAGACACCACGGCCGTCCGCCGCTGGAACCGGGATAATGACGGTTTTCTCACCGTCTATCAGTCCCCCGGTTTCGCCGGCGACAGCGCCATTATCGCCCTCAAGTACGGCCTGGCCGACCAGCGTGCTTTCGTCCGCATCCATTCCAACGGCCGTGAGGAGACTCTCTTCCGGCCCAACACGGTGGATGGGAGCTCCCACACCCTCGCCGGCACCACCCTGGTCTGGGCCGAGGAGGTTCCTGACCCGCGCTGGGGCCGCCAAAGCCACCAGGCCATCAAGCGCTATGATTTCACCACCGGAGCGCTGCAGACCGTCGTCAAAAAAGGCCGCTATTTTGCCCCGGCGATCTCTCCCGATGGTGCGATCATCGCGGCCGTCGAGCATGCCGGTGACAACCGCTGCCGGCTGGTCCTGCTCGACAGCAATTCCGGGCGCGAGCTGCACCGCTTCGAGAATCCCGGCAACGCCTTTCTCATGACCCCGGCCTGGTCCCCTGACGGCCGCGAGATCGCGCTCAACCGCCTCACCGCCGCGGGCCGCGCGCTGGCTCTGCTGGATGTCGAAAAAGGCGTCATGACCGATCTCATCCCTCCCGGCGCCTGGACCATGGCCACACCGGTCTGGTGCGGCAGCACGATCCTCTTCAGCAGCAACGACGGGGAGACTGAACAGATCTTTGCGGTGCGCCGCAGGGACGGCCGGCTCTTCCGCGTGACCTCGCGTCCTTATGGCGCCTTCTATCCGGCTCCATCCGCGGACGGCCAGCGGCTGCTTTTCAATGATTTTGACCTGGAGGGCTATCATGCGGCCGAAACAGCCCTCGATTCGAGCCGCTGGACCGCCCTCGATCAGCTGCCGGTCATGGTTAATTCCTGGTTCGAGCCGGTCGCCGCCCAGGAGGCGGGGCCATCCCTGCTGTACGATCATCTGAGCCAGGCGGAAGCGGGGCTTCCGGAGGAGCCTGCGCAGAACACCTGGCCGGTACGGCCTCTCAGTTCATGGCGCGATCCGGGCCGGATTCACAGCTGGCAGTTCTACCTGGATGATATCCGCCGCACGATGGGCGCGGAGATCTATTCCCGCAACCTGCTGGGGACCCTGCAGGCATCGGCCGGCTATGACTATGACCGGGACGAAAAAGCGGGTGCAGCCAGCGCCGCCATCACCTGGGCGCGTCTCTATCCCCTCATCGACCTCGGCGCGCTGTACGGCCACCGCGCCTCCACCTACAGCGATGATGCGGGCGCAGAACAGCGCTACACCTGGAAAGAGCAATCGGCCTTCGCCGGCTTTCGTCTCCCCCTCAACCTCAGCCGTCAGGGCTATTCAACCACGCTGACGCTGCAGAGCAGGCTGCAGTGGACCCTCCTCAGCGGCATCAGCGACGACCGGGCTTTTGACCGGTGGAAAAACAGCGGCGGCTGGTGGAGATCAGCGGGTTATGCCCTGAACTTCAGCCGCTTCCGCCGCTCCCGGGCGGATATCTTTCCGGTCCGGGGCCAGATCCTGGAGATCGGCTACGATCACACCCCCTGGGACGGCGACTGGCGGGGCGGACGGTTCAACTTGAGCGCCAGCCTCTTTTTCCCGGGACTGTCCCGGCGCCACGGCCTCGCGCTCCGGGCGGACTATGAAGAACAAAAACCGGACAATTACCGCTACAGCAGCCGGATCCGCTTTCCGCGCGGCTATGGCTACCGCTACCAGGAGAGAATCGGCCGTCTGGCTCTCGACTATGCCCTGCCGCTCGCCTATCCGGATCAACACATCTGGGCGCTGCTCTACATCCAGCGTCTCAAGAGCCTCTTCTTTCACGATTACGGCTGGTCGGAGTCCAACGGCCGCAGGAGCTTTTATCGGGCCAGCGGGCTGGAGCTAACGGCCGATACCAATCTGCTCTCCTACCCGGTGCTCTTTGAACTGGGTGTACGGCTGGCCTGGCGCTGGCGCGAAAAGGACTGGCGCAGCGAAGCGGTGATCGGCCTGCCGCTATAAAGATCGTCACCATTTCCTCAAAAAAGCTTGCATATTTTCAGGCCAATGGCTACATTGACCGGTGAAACCGTTTTCATGAGGGTTCTGCAAGGTTATGTCAGCCGCTGCTTTAGCCGGGATTCAAACAACCGTCTGCATGAAAATCCTGAAATATGGAAAACATCGATCCATTCCCCGAAAGAGGCGGCCGGGCACAGGCCGCTGCACCCTCTCCCATACCCTCGTCTGGAAGGAGTACTCCATGAAAAAAGGCTTACTGTTCATTTCTTTACTGTCGCTGCTCGTCCTGCTGCCTCTGACGGTCATGGCCCAATGGAGCAACGGCAAACCCGCCGATCTGGTCCTCGGCCAGACCGACTTTGTCAGCCGTGCCTCCGGCACCGATGCCTCTCACTTCAACGGCCCCAATGGCGTGGCCATAGACCCGGTCAGCCGCAAGCTTTTTGTCGTCGATCGCACCAACCACCGCATTCTGCGCTTCGGCGCGGCCGATGATCTGGCCAACGGAGCGGCGGCCGAGGCCGTCTTCGGCCAGAGCGATTTCGCCGGCAAAACCTCCGGCGCGGATGCCGCCAAATTCAACAATCCCATCGGCATCTGCTTCGATGCCGAGGGACGGATGTGGGTGGGGGATTTCTCCAACAACCGTGTGCTCCGCTTCGATGACGCCGCCAGCAAGCCCAGCGGTGCCGCAGCGGATGGCGTGCTCGGCCAGCCCGATTTCATCGCCAAGGCGGCCGCAGCCACCCGTGCCGGCCTCTCCGGCCCGGTCGGCGTCGCCGTGGACAAGAACGGAACCCTGTGGATTTCCGAATTCAACAATCATCGCGTCACCCGTCACAATAACGCCGCGGCCAAGGCCAACGGCGCAGAGGCCGACGGCGTGCTCGGCCAGCCCGATTTTATCACCAAGAACACCGGACTCGACGCGGCCAAAATGAACAATCCCAACAGCGTTTACAGCGACGGAGCAGGCACGCTGTGGGTGACGGAATTCACCAACCGCCGGCTCTTGCGCTTCGACAACGCAGCCGCCAAGGCTGACGGGGCAGCCGCCGATGGTGTGCTCGGACAACCCGACTTTACCACCAGCACCGTCGCAACGACCCCGAGCGGCATGAACAGTCTGCGCTTCGTCACCGGCGACGCACAGGGCACGATCTATGTCGTCGAGGAGCCGAACCAGCGCGTTCTGGTCTTCAGGAACGCCCAGGCCAAGCCCAATGGCGGCGATGCCGATTTCGTCCTGGGACAGAACGATTTTCTCTCCAAACTCAATCCCCAGCCTCCGACCGAGGCCTCTTTCAATATCCCTCGCGCCGCCTTTTATGATGACCAGACCAAAACTCTCTGGGTGACCGATTTTTCCAACAACCGTGTGCTGCGTTTCACCGAAATGGATGCCCCGGCAGCGCCGGAGCCCTTTCACTGGGTGAACAGCCAGGCGGCCGAAGTGGTGATCGGCCAG
>ENA-UOWO01003443-UOWO01003443.1-activated-sludge-metagenome-genome-assembly--contig:-NODE-3443-length-18315-cov-5.716375_pt1 | contig 18315 bp, 20 predicted proteins | sample MGYA00238148_ERZ761564 | MGnify/ENA primary metagenome ERZ761564 (study PRJEB28885, sample SAMN05720194) | activated sludge metagenome | isolation source: Anaerobic digester | place: USA...
GCGCAAATGGCAGAGGAGACAGTTTCGCACGTTCGTGATGAATTTAGCACTTGGGATTGGGTGATGTCGGGGATGATCGAGCGTGCTGGATTTCAGGTCGATCAAGCTCTTGAGATCGTGCCGCAGATGCGAGCGTACATATGCAGAAAAGCAGAAGAATAGGACACACAACAAGCCGGATGCACGCGACAGCTTATAGCCGCCGGTGATGCGCCGGCGTTATAGGAGAAATTGAAATGATTGTTTTATTAGCATTCGCCCTGTTGATAATTGCTGGCTCGACTATACCGGCAATAAAATTGACAAAAAAATATAAAACCATGTCGACATGGGATTGCATTTACCCCTATATCGGAATACCTCTTTGGCTTGTGCTTTCATCCATGCTAAAAATCGGCCAGACTGCCACTTTATCGAATTTCGTGATCGAAAATTTCTGGATAACAGTCATTTCAATGGCTACGCCGTGGATTACTTTATTTATGCATAAAACTGGAAATAAATCAGCTGTATTAATAGCGCACGGTTTAACATTATTGCCCGTTATTTTTACAGTTGTATTAAGATTGCTGATGCAAAGTCTGCCGGAATAAAAGCCTATACCCAGCGAATCCAGCGGACGCTGACGCGCCGCTCAACTTTTTCGTTAGACTTGGAATGGAGTTGATATGACAGTCCAATACAAAGCTGAATTTGATAAGCTTGAATGGGAGTCCCCTATAACGGGAGTCAGGCACAAGTATATTGACCAAAATAATTTGCGTATTCGTCTTGTTGAATACTCGAAGGAGATGCCGCTCCATTGGTGTGAAAAGGGGCATTATGGCTATCTCATCAAGGGACAATTGGAAATTGAATATGAAAATGAAAAGATAGTTTATAAATCAGGTGATGGGATCTTCATTCCTGATGGCTCCGATCACAAGCATAGAGGAAAAACTCTTACAGAAAAAGTGTTGGTTTTCTTTATTGAGAAAGTCTAACCCGCCACTCCAGCCGACCGGCTTCGCCGGCGGTTGAGCAGCACGTTCGGCGGGAATCTAAAAAATAATAAGGAGAATTTGATGAAATGTTTTCGCTGTTCAAAAATAATTGATCTGCCGGGTGATGCCGGCTTGACCTGGAAACTCGTGGTCGCAAATAATACCTACCATTCCAGTCAGACGGTTCATCCTTCAATTTCTTATTCAAGCACGTTTACCTTTGATCAATACCTTAAGATAGCGCACGAGGAGGTTGTTTTATGTGCTGATTGTCTTAATAAAAGAAGAAAATTGCAGCGTAATTGTATTATTATTGGAGTAGCCCTGTTTCTCCCTTTTCTCATTACCGTCATTGTCATGGCCGGGAAACAGGTTGATACCTTCGCTAAAGTGGCTTTGACTTTTGGAGTTATCGGCCTTCTGACAGCAATAATCGGGGGAATGTCTTTTGATGAGAGTGAATTTAACGGGATGGCTAATAACTATATTATAAATCGTTATGTTGCTATGGGGCATTCCAATGTTGTGCTGTTTTCAGAATCGCGCTGGGAAGAGATGGTAAAAAAGAACGGCGGTTAGTAAAATAAAAATTTTAACAATTTCATCCACCCGGCCCTTCCCGCGCTTAGTCAGGGCGGGTGATGTCAGCACGTTAGGCGGCTGGAACAGAGAGGTTATCGAGACTTGACCGAGATCATCCGGACATCGCGGCTTGATTTGGTGCCGGCAACGGTTGCGCTGCTTTCAGCGGAACTCGAGTCGATCAATGGGTTTGGTTCGCTTCTCGGCGCAGAGGTTCCCGAAGGGTGGCCACCCGGCCAGTACGACCGGGGAGCAATCACGTTCTTCCGGGACCGATTGAATGAAGATCCGCAGGCCTCAGGATGGTATGGTTGGTATGCTCTATTGCGTGCGGATGGGAAACGAGGCCGGAGTCTTGTGGGGGCGGGAGGATACTTTGGCCCACCGAATCCCAATGGCGTGATTGAAATCGGATATTCGATTGTTCCTTCCTGCGAGGGGCGGGGATACGCTACGGAGCTTGTACGAGCACTCGTGGGACACGGTTTTGCGGATAGCCGGGTTCAACGAATCGTTGCGCATACGACGCAAGACAACCCTGGCTCGATCAGGGTATTAGAGCGTGCGGGATTCCTATGCAAAGGCCCAGGTCAAGACCCCGGCCTCCTCGAGTATTCGGTCGATCGTCCAGCCGCCATCCGTTATGAGATGTGAAAAAGGAATAAAATGTACGCCTTGATTTTAAACTGGGATTTATCGCAAAAACCAAAAGAAATATTCCAGACATTGCGGGAATATATAAAAAACGAATCCTGGAAAAGGTATGAAAATAAACCGGGATTAGTCCAGAAAACATGGTATTCCAACCAGGAAACCGGACAAAACCTGCGGTCTTGCCGGTTATCTTTATGTTAGCCATAAACAAGGGAAAAAATGCCTCCGTTAGATACAGTGAGTAAAGCATATCGAGTGCCGTTCAGTTCTTTTATTCCATTTCTGCTGATTTCGTTCGGCTTGGCTTGGGGGATTCTTGGTTTATACATTTTTTTCCCGGAAAAAATGGTGTCGGGGTTTGGTCAGATCACCGGCAACCATCCACTCTTTTTTCTGGCGGTGTACGCGCCTGCCATCGCGGCGTTCATTCTTGTTGCCCGCACCGTTGGCCTTGCCGGCCTACGGCGCTTCCTCGCCCGAGCTTTGCTCTGGCGCTGCGGCGCGGGCTGGTATGCCTTTCTGATCATTGGCATTCCGTTGATCTTCATTGGCGGTTCCGCGCTTAGAGGGAACCTTTTTTCGGAACCGTTTCCCTTTGCGTCCTTTCAGACTCTGCTCGTGGCGTTAGTCCTTGCCGCCATCAAAGGCCCGATCGAGGAGTTCGGCTGGCGTGGTTTCGCGCTTCCTCTTCTGCAAAGGAAGTTCGCCCCGATCTGGGCCGGGCTGATTCTTGGTGTCATATGGGGGGTGTGGCATCTTCCAGCGTTTCTGTTGAGCGGAACCCAGCAGAGCGAGTGGTCGTTCACTGCGTTCTTTGCTGGATGCTTAGCGATAAGCGTTATCGTGACGGCACTGTTCAATAGGTCATATGGCAGCATTCTGCTGTCGGCAGTTTTTCATTTCCAGTTGATGAACCCGATCTTTCCCGATGCCCAACCCTACGACACGTACCTGTTAATCATCGTCGCCAGCCTAATCGTCTGGTTGAACCGCAAGGATATGTTTACAAAGGACGGGGCAGTTGTGGACGTCGTTCCGAACCAGAGGAAAGTGACCGGTGGCTAACCATGTCATGCACTCGGAGGGGAATTCCGCTTCGCTCCATTCCCTCCGGTGATGGCCACGGTGGACCATTATCCCCCTCAATGGGAACCCCCTTCAGGAGCTGGACCCTTCCGAAGAAATTGAATTCCTGCTTGTTCCCAAAAACGGCATCAAATCTTTCCTCCTGTGCGAGAAAGAAAACGGCACCCACATCGCCGCCGGCGTGTGGTATGTTTTCTGCCTGGGCGCGTGAGTTTCTTCAGCTTCCCAAAGACTGACTTTGTGATTTGATACAGGAAATAAACTAAAAACTCTTGATATACGAAGTTCCGTATAAGTGATATTACAGGGCAAATGGATACCATTTTATAAAAAACAGGGCTATAATAATGGAAAAACAGCGTAAAATTGGATTATTCTAATGGTAAGCAACAAAATTAACCAGGGAATGGATAAGTCGTTAAAGAATTGTTAGCGATGAATTGAGAAATGAAATGACGAAAAGATATTCAAATACTGGGAAATTAAATGAACATCCTTTTGTAAAAGATATTCTACGAGATGCTATGAAGGTTTCAATGGCACTTCAAGTTAAGGGTACAGTTTTCAAAGTAGATGCAAAATACAAGCGTGACCCAACATCAGCTGAATTCTATTGCATCGGCACAGGAAGTTCTATTGCCCATTTAATGGGGATTTGCCAACAAATGGAACATTCTGTTCTATATTTTTCATCTTTTACTCCAACAAAAAAAATGAAAGAGGCTGGGATAACAAGACATAGTCATTTGCTATATTGTATTGAGAATTATATCATACGCACTCAATCAATGTACGATCGAGTCCTTAGGTTAGTAGATAAAGTTTTTTATTTATATAATCCAACCCACCTAATTTCTCATGAATTAATAATAAGTAATTCACACATTCTCAATTCTGATATTCCATCAAAATTAAAAGCCATTAGGAAATGTATTAAGGATTATTACAGAGATAGAAATGAGATTATGCATGAGAGGCAATATCTCGAAAGTGATCTTCGTAGACTGGAAGGTTATACAATATTATTAGATAAAGAACCTTTTAAAAATGATAAATACTTTATGATGGATGTTAAAGACATGACGAGAGAAATTATTAAGGGTAAAACTAATACTTTTACATCTGTTAATAAAAATGTCCTTAATGCAATTGCAGATCTATTTGATGCTTTGTTTAAAAAATATCAATCTCAACTTAAAATTCTTGAAGCAATTTACGGTAAGATGGAAATGGTAACCCAATAATTCGCTAACAAAATGCTCTACCCGACTGGCGAAAAAACCCGCCAGCCGGTAAGCATCGGCGATAAGGAGAAATAAATATGGATGATATTATCGCAGTGGCGGTAATACTAAAAAATAAGAAGAGACAGTACTTTTTAACTTGGGGGCGAATTCAGGACAATATTGATTCATCTGAAGTTGAGAAGCTGGTTTTGGAATATAGCAAAATTTGTGAATTGGGATCAGAACCGATGAAGGCGCAAATATGCAGAACCTTACAAGAGGCTAAAAAAGCGCCATATTTCTATGAATATTTTTTTGTTATGGCGCAGAAAACAATTCCTTACGGGAAGACATATGAAAAGTGGCGAGAAAAGATGAATAAGAAAATGAAAAACGGAAAAGAAATATATTATCTTGGAAAACAATAGCCTTATATCAAGTCACTACAGCGGACGACGCTTCGCCACCTGCGGCGGCTCGCGCCGCCGCTGAGTTCCGAGGGACAGGGTATCGAGGTGGTTTGATTCATAAGCGAATTAGGTGCATGTCGCCGGAATTATTACGGAGTTCGGATTACGGGATGTGTTTAAAAATTTTGAGGTAAAAATTTATGAAAAACCTTTTTGAATCTTCTTTCTCCTGGCTTCTTTCTGATTACTCCAACCATAACTTTTTCTGTGAACGGGATATTGTCTGGACTTTGCAAAAGTACATTCTTGGGGAAATAAAGGATAAGCAATTGCCGTTCAGCCTTTTTAATGAATGGCCGATGGAGCCGAAAAAACAATATGCCGACCTGGTGATCGGCGCGAAAACCAGTGTAGAGCAGTTTAAGCCGGAAGAGATACTTGAAGTCAAATATGAACCTGACCGAAACCGCAAAATATTTTTGAAGACAAAATTTCCGGTAGTGAGTTTAAAAGAATTCAAGAAGGATATTGACAGAGTTAGTGATTTTGTTCGAAAGGGAACAGTCGAGGCCGGTTATTGTTTGTTTGTGGATGAGGGCGGATATTATAAAGAGGATCATGCCGCGCTTAAGGATGCTGAGCGTGTTTCTTCGGATAATAACGGCCCGGTATTTTATTTGTTCAAGTTTAGATCCGGTGCCACAAACGCGGACGCTGCACCCTGACGGATACTTTCACCGTTTGACTTGGAAAATTATGGGGACATAATACTTATTTATTGTGAATTAAGTATTGTGTCCTTTGAATTACCTGCTTGAATAAACAACACATAAAATCATTTCAGTGGACGTTGTTACACGCCGCTACTGAATTCTAATGTTAGGGCAAGGCAATTGAACGCAATGGTTTCTAGTATGTTGGCTCAAATGAGTCGTACGCGCATCTCGAAGGATGACTTCACGGAAGCGTCTGAGTACTTAAACGCAATGCGCGGTCGTCAAGCGGTTGTGGTCAAACGAGCACTTCTCTTTGCTGCCATAGTTGCCTATGCAAGACCCTTTACGGAAAACGAAGACAAATTGGGGAGGGCAACGACATTCCTAAAGGCTAGCCTATCTAGGATTCTGAATCAATCGGAGCAAGCTCAGCATGACAAGCTGCTTTCTCTTCGTGACGAGGCGCTTGCCCACTCACAGTTTGATCGAAAACCCATCGTTCGCGTCAGAGGATCGAGTTCGGGCTTTTTGATGAAAGGCCGGCCATTCGATATTCTTGCCGAGCCAATCAATCTGGAGCTGTTTGGTTCATTGTGTTCAAAAATGGAGCGGCATTGTGTTAATCAACTCTTTGACCTTAATCGCAAACTCGATGCTCTCAAATCAAAGTCTTAACAACAGCTTTGAGAGCGATGCGTAGAAGACAACGCGCGCCTTAATCTGAGCGTTAGAGGAGGACAACAAGGAGGAAAAATGGATGCGATTACTTTTAGAGGGATCGAAAGGCTTTTAATAATAATTGGTGCCGTGGTTTACGGTTATTTAGGTTATCGTTTATACATTAAAGGAATCACAACGGGAGAAGATAATCTGAAGTTTGGATCAAAGGTTGTGAAAATCATTCTTTCTGGCACTAGCCCCGGATTATTTTTTATGGCATTCGGTGCAATTGTACTTATCACATCAGTTGTGACCGGTGGTGCTTCTATTAAAGAAGATTTAAAAGAACAAACAATAAGGATGAGAACTGGCCCAAGCCCATTAGGAGAATTAAACATAAAGATTGAGGACCCACAAGATATAATAAATGCACCTGGCAACGAAACATTACACAAAAAAGTATTACAGGATAATCTTATTTATGATAAAAATGAATCTCTAAAAAAGTGAAGTACTGCCCTAACCACACAATTCACGCTGACCTCAACCAGCGCATCGCTGCACGCCGGCTCTTGCTCCGCATCTTGTCTGGTGGTAATTTTCGGCAAGTACTTTGCTATGGTTTCAGCGGATAATTGCGGTCGTTAGGCACAGGATGACAAAAAATAAGAAATAATAGTGCCGGGTACCAATAATTTCCAGAGATTATTCCAGTAACCCTAGATTTACAGAAATGACGATCCATGACTAAAAGAATCCCCTGGTTGCTCGCCGTTTGCCTGGGCGCGTGCGGATGCGCGTACATGCTGGGGCTGTATTATGATGTGCGGGTGACATTGGTCCAATCCAACGCCGGCACCGTCACCAACTCCCGGGGGGAGGCGTATTCTCTTCATCAGGAGCAGAAAGTGAAAAGTTACGGGTGCGGGGACGGGTATTTTACAGACACCCTTTACACAAGATATTCTTTGGTGTCCTCCTCCGGGCAGGACATCACGCGAAAGGAGTACCGGGAGGACATGGCCGCAAAGATGTTCTTAGGGCGGGATGACAGCCTGGTGCTTGTGTTCGAGAATAACCGCCGGACCGACATTTTTGTCCTGGCCTATCCGTATACAAAGGCGGAAAAGATCCCGGACACGCGGCAGGCTTTGGCCAGCGGGGAAGACTTGATCCGCGTTTACGCGCTGCGGCGCCTGGCCATGGACGCGTTCAACCGGATGGATTTTTATGCGGGCGGCGATGAGAACAATAAAAAGCTGGCGCGGGAACTTTATCAGCGTTTGGGTGACGAGGCGGTCACCGCCCTGGAAATCCTTTCGGAAGCGGCGCCGCGTTGCGCCGACCGGGATTGCCATTCTTCCAGTTTTCCGATTCAGGTGTCGAACCTGCAAAGTATGCTCGGGGCCTCGCCGGGCATACTGTATTGCCGGAACCTTCAGCCCGGGTTAACCCTGGGCCTTTCCGCCGGTAAGGACGCGTATCAGGCGGGGGATCAGGTTGTGCTGACATTGCGGTGGCATAACGCGGGCGATACCAGCGTTGAATTGGCGTTTCAGGAAAGCGATGTGCTGCGGCGCATGGTGCGGCTGACGGACGGCAAGGACAAGGCGTTTATCGTGAGGACTGTTCAGGTTGAGGACGATGTTGAGCACAGGGTGCCGCTTGAGCCGGGAGGCGTTTATGAATACCGGCTCACCGGGGAAATCCGCCGGGAAGACCTGGAAGATCCATATCTTAAGGAAATCCAGCAGAGGGGCGGCAACCTGATCCTGCGGTTTCAGGGGGCGGTCCTGTCGCGGATGCCCGTGTTGTTGAAGAAGCCGGATACCATTTATGTTAAAGCCCAATATGCCGGTTCTTTGTGCTCGAATTCAATTTGGTTCAAGATCAGCGAACCGTAATCCCGAAAGGAACCCATGAAAAATATTCTTATCGGCATCCTTGTCCTCGCGGCCGGCGCCGGGGCGTATTATTTTGCCCGCAGCCGCGGCCAGTTAGAACCGCTTTATCCGCCGCCTTACGTGGCGATTTACGGGCGGGACGCCTGCGGATATACCCAAAAATACCGGCAGGACATCAGCGCTTTGAGCATGCGCTCCTATTCGAAAGATATTGACGACCCGGCAACGGCGGATGTCTTGCACAGCCGCATGGAAAAGGCGGGGCTGGACACCTCGCGCTATGAATTGCCGGTGCTGGACGTGAACGGGAAAATTTTTATCCGGCCCCCCATGGACCAGGTCATCAAGGCGTATCAAGAATCTGCGGCAGAGAAATCCGGAATCAAAAAATTTGGAATTAAAAAGCCGGAAATTAAAAAGCGCGCCCCCGGCTTTTTCAAAGACAAATTGACGCTGGAAGGCGTCAGTTTAGGGGACCCGGCCATGGCCGTGATCAACGGTGAGGTGGTAGGCGTCGGTGATGAGGTGGCCGGCTGCAAGATTATTGAAATAGAAGAATTTTCCGTCAGGTTAAAAGACAGCCAGGGGAAGGATATCACGATATCGTTAGGCGGGCAGGCGGGCGCCGCGCCGAAAACCTCGCCGCCTAAGCCGGCGCCCCAGGCGGCACGGGACGCGACCGCTCTGGAATCCTTCCTGGACCGGCTGCCCCCTCCGCCGGACGGGTTTGAATGGTTTAAAATGGCGGAGATCAAGGCCGCCATCCTTGCCCCGAAGGGCTGGCACGTCAAACATCAGGACCTGGGGGATAAAAAGATTTGGGCTGTCAGCAAAGAAAATGCGGATGCGCGGGACGGTTTTCAAACCGGCCTGACATTTATATCTTTTCAAAACGTCGCCACCCAGCCGCAGGGCCGTGTCCTGCCGTCGCAATTCGCGAAAGCCATGGCCGATGAAATTGAAAGCCGGTATAAACTTGAAAGGCGGGAACATGGCCCGAAGGGGCCGTTTTGGGGCTGCCTTTATCAATATGTCGAAGATTCGCCGGGGAGGGAGCCGGTCAGGATATTTCATTCTTTGGTGGCCAATGACCGGACCGGGACATTGTTTCAAATCATTTTTGAAGCCCCTGTCGCCGCCTGGGACGCGGAATGGCCCGTGGGGGATGTCATTACCAAGAACATCGTGTTGGACGATGAAATATAATTTTTTGCGCTTTTTCGGCCGCTTCATATCGTGTAGAAGGAATATTTAACCAAGGAGGAGACATGTCAGACGTTAAACGGAAAGTTATTGATCTGTTAAAAACACCGCAGTTGTCCAGCCTCGCGACGATGACCCTGGACGGGAAACCCTGGGCCCGTTATGTCATGATCAGCTCTGACGAAAACTTTAATATCCGTTCGGCGGTCTGCCTTGAATCCAGGAAAGTAAAACAGATCGAAAAAAACCCGGAAGTGCACCTGACCTTTGGAATAAACGATCCCCGGGACATGGATAAGCCTTATGTTCAGATTCAGGGGACGGCAAGCATAACGACGGATCAGCAGGAAAAGAACCGTTATTGGTTTGAAATGCTTTCGGCCGTGTTTAGCGGGCCGGAAGACCCTAATTATGCGCTTATGCTCATTAGGCCTTATCGCGTGGAATTCAATAGCCCGGGGAGCATGGCCCCGGAGGTTTGGGAGAAATAAAATATTGCCGCGGCGCTGGTCTGCTGAACCCTCGAAAAGTGTAAAAGGATTTAAAAATGATGAACCTGATTTCTGTCCTGTTTTTCCTGCTTTTGCCGGTTGGCGCGTATTTCGCGGCAAAACGGTTTTATCCGGAATTCGTCTGGGCTGTTACAGGGGCCTGCGTGGGCATGATCATCACGCCTGTCAGTGAGAATTTATTAAGGTATTCCGATGTGTTCGCGCGGATTTATTTTTTCCATCAAAACGCGTTTGAGGCCCTGTCTCTGGGCGGGCGGGCCGGCTACCTGCATTTTGTGATCACAAACGGAATTGTGTGGGGCCCTGTTTATGGCTTTCTCGGCTTTCATTTGGGCAGATTAAGAAAACGGTGCTTTTTGAATCCCCGGGAAGTCCCGTTTCCCGGAACTTTATTGTTAAAATTCAAGGAATTGTCCGACCTCACGTTCCCGCTCATGATGTGTGTCTGCCGGCCGCGGGGCCTGGAAAATACCGACGCGGCTAAACTTTTTGAAGCCCACTGCCCCAAGTGCGCCGCGAAGATGGACCCGGACGTTTTGCTGGAAGTCGCGGCTTTGTCGGCCGGCTCCTTGCCGGTGGCCGGCGGCATCCCCCAGGGTTGCCCTCACTGCGGGAGCCGCAAACTGGCCATAAAATTATTTGATCTCACCGATGATGAAAAACAGAATTTATTGAAAGACAAATTTTTTAAGAAGATCGCGAAGAAAGGAATTTGATGGACGGCCTTTATGTGATGTTGTTGTGGTATTTCGTTTTTCTGCTTTCCCTGGTTGCGCACGAGGCGAGCCATGCCTGGGCGTTTATGAGGCTGGGGGATGACACGGCTTACGAAGAGGGGCAGGTGACGCTGGATCCCGTTCCCCATATGCGCCGGGAACCGGTGGGCACGGTGCTTGTGCCGTTATTGACCTATTTTTTAAACGGCTGGATGATGGGGTGGGGCAGCGCGCCGTATAACGCGCGTTGGGCTTATCATTATCCCCGGTCTGCGGCCTGGGCGAGCTTCGCCGGGCCTTCGGCCAACCTCGGCCTTGCTGTTATTGCGGGAATCATCATCCGCACCGGAATTTTTTTCAACCTGTTTTATGCGCCGGATTCAATCAATTTTGATACTGTCGTGGCGACGAGCCGCGGGGGGATCATCCAGCCCTTGACCTTCCTGTTGAGCATCACCTTCTCTCTAAATGTTTTACTGTTTATCTTCAACCTCCTGCCGTTCCCCCCTCTGGATGGGAGCGGCGTTATCCCGTTGTTTCTCCGGGGGGAAGAGGCGGCGGTGAAATATTTGCATTTCATCAGCAATCCGTCGTTCCAGATTTTCGGCCTTTTAATGGCCTGGCATATTATGGATTTTATTTTCTATCCTGTTCATATGGGGTTTGTGAACGCGATGTATTGGGGGCTGGCGCATTATTGATGGATTCTTGAAAAAGGGATACAATGATCCCAATGGCCGCACGGACCAGATGTTTAGCTTGAAGGAAAGGGGAACTCTATGACGGAAGTATCAATACTTTTAGTGGCCCAGTATATTCTGAAATTAATCCGGCATTTTATTTATATTGATAAAATCCCCCCGTCTTGCCTGATGCGCGAGGAGATCGTGGGTGACAGCGCGAAGGTCCCGGTTGTGTCTATAATTTTTATCGGCCTTTGTATATTTTTAATTATAAAGAAAGAAAAAGCCGGGTATTTTCTCGCCTGGTGTATTTCAGCGTTTTCCATTTTTTCGGTTTTTTCCTATGGATTATATTTTCATGTTGTGGTCAATGAAATATCCGCGGGGTTTATCGCGTTAAATATCCTGCTGTTATTTGTAAGCGTGAAAACAATCTATCGTGTGCGAGGGCTGAAAATAAACAACTTTTTTAATAAGAAAATAAAAGCCTGACAAGCCGCTTGGCAGGGCGCCCCGCCGGGAACCTTGTGTTAACAATAAGGAGGAAAAGCAATGGCCATTAATGAAGAACTGTTGAATTTCGTCAGGGATGCCCTGGCGCGCGGGCTTCCGCGGGTCCAGATTGAAGACGCTTTGCTGAAGGCGGGTTGGGATTCCGCGCAGGTGAAAAGCGCGATGACCGCTTACGCGGAGATCCCGTTCCCGATTCCGGTGCCGCGGCCCAAGCCCTACCTCTCCGCGCGCGAGGCGTTCATGTACCTTGTCCTTTTTACGACGTTATATATCAGCGCGTTCAACCTCGGGAGCCTGATTTTCCAATTCATCGAGCGCGCGTTCCCGGACTCGGCCGCGTCCTCCGGTTACAATTACACGCGGGAGGCGATCCGTTGGGCGGTCTCGTCCCTTATCATCGCGTTCCCGGTTTTCCTTTATTTATCCCGGTTGCTTAGCGGCGCGGTCAGGCGCGACCCGGTCAAGCGCGCGTCGAAAGTGCGCAAGTGGCTGACGTACATAACGCTGTTTATCACCGCCGGTGTGATTATTGGCGATTTAACGGCCCTGATTTATAATTTTCTGGGCGGGGAGATGACCGCGCGTTTCTTCCTGAAAGTGCTGACGGTCGGGGGTATCGCCGGCGCGGTTTTTGGCTATTACCTGCGCGACATGCGCGCGGAAGAAGCGGAGATCAAATCATGAGAGGGCGGGGGCAGGTTGTTTTCACCGCGGCGGTCGTTGTCGTGGTCGTGGCTGCGGTGGCCGGCGGGCTTTTCTTGCTCGGGTCTCCGGCCCAGGAGCGAATACGGCGCATAGACGGCCAGAGGGTGTCTGACTTAAGCGCGATGGCCGGAGCGGTCGACCTTTATTGGACGCGCCACACGCGGCTGCCGGCTTCGCTGGAAGAGCTCGCGGCGGAACCCGGGGCTTACGTAAAACGCGGGGATCCGGTCACCCAGCGGCCTTATGAGTACAGGGCCCGCGAAGGCAACGCCTATGAGTTGTGCGCCGCTTTCGACCGTGAATCAACGGCCAGTCAGCCGGGAGGCTATTATTACAGGGATTTCTGGGCGCATGGGGCTGGCCGGCAGTGCTTCAAGCTTGAAGCGCAGGAGATCAAACGGTAGTGCGCTGGCGGTTTTTCCCCGGAGATAAAACTTTTTTCAGGCCAAGGGTTGCATCTTTTCTAATATTCTGCTAATATTTAGACAGTCCCTGATTATTGACGTACTTTTCAAAATCACCCGATATTAATATGTCCCGCCTTTCGTGTCAGCCCTTTCTCCTAAAGGAGGTGTTTCTATCTTGCGAAATATACGCAACAGTGCCATGGTTTTTGTTTTTCCCTTCATTTTCCTGTTCATTTCAACCCTGTCGTTTGCCCAAACGCTGACGTATCAGGGTGTCATTTCACCCCGCAAGCCGGATGTGGATCTTAATCAAGCCTTTACGCCCACGCTTTTGGAAGGCCTTATCGTCTATCCAGACAACCCTTTAAGCGTCAATTTCGTCATTTTGCCCGGCCAGGACCTTGGCGAGAAGGACAGCATTTCCCCGGAGCAGGTTAACGAGTTCGCGAAATATTTTCTGGCGTCGTTGACGATCCCGGAAGAAGACATTTGGGTGAACCTGTCGCCTTATGAAAAAGAAAAAACGATCCCTGACATCTTAAGCCTGACGGCCATGGGCCGGGAGATGCTGGAGCAGGATTACATTTTGAAAAAATTGTCCGCGGCTGTCATGAACCCGGAAATACCTTCTGGGGAAGATTTCTGGAAGCAGACCTACCGGAAGGCCGCGGAAAAATACGGCACCACCGGAATCCCGATCCAGACGTTTAATAAAATTTGGATTATCCCCGATAAAGCGGTGATTTATGAGAACGCCAACAGCGCGTATATCGCCCAAAGCCATCTGAAAGTTATGCTGGAAGAAGACCTGATGGCGCTCGACCAAAGTTTTGAGTCCCGGGTCCTGGGGGAACGCGGCCAGAGCAAAGAGCAGGCCCAGGACGTGAACGCGCTTTCGTCCCAGGTCGTGCGGGAGGTCCTGGTGCCGGTTATTGAGAAAGAGGTTAATGAAGGCCGGCATTTCGCCAAACTGCGCCAGATTTATCACGCTATGATTTTAGCCACGTGGTATAAAAGGGCGCTGAAAGAAACCTTGTTAAAAAAAGCGTATGTTAATCAGGAGAAGGTTGAAGGTATCGCGCTGGATGAAACAACGTATAAAGAAAAGGTTTACGCCCAGTATTTTGAGACGCTCCGGCAGGGCGTCGTGAATTTTATCCGCGAGGAAGTTGACCCGGTCAGCCGGGAGATGGTTCCCCGGAAATATTTTTCCGGCGGAATAACCCCGGCGAAGAACCTCGGGAAAATCCTGGAAGTCACCAGTTCTCCGATCACAGCCACCCTGGTGGCCCAGAAGTTTCGTGATCCGGGCCTGAATCCCAACGGCAGGCTGCCGAATATCGCGTTTTTAGAATTCGTGCCCGTGGGCGATAACTCGTACCGGGCATTTTGGGACACGATGAACGTGTTGAATATCCCAGGGCCGTACTTAAAACAAATCCGTTTAACGTTTAATGAAACCAGCCAGCGGGACCGCACGAAGATCATCAACGCCGTGTTGAAGCTTCCCGCGGCCCTGCAGAATCCGGAAGAGAATTTTTATTATATCGTCTGGGCTATCAACACGCTGACGTTGCCGGTTTCGGCCCTGGAGCCGTATTTAAAAGCGAACCGCCCCCAGGATTGGGAATCGCTTCTGGCCCGGTTCCGCGATATGGCCGGGCAGCTGGAGCGCGGGCGGGCGCTGCGGTTGTCAAAGAATATCAACCTGACCCGGGAGACCGGCGGGATCAAAGGGTACCAGGAAGAAGAGTTGATGGAAGCCCCGGATTATCCGGAGAAAATCGCCGAGCTCAAAGAGCTGACCCGGCAATACGTTGGGCAAGAGGGCGAGCCGTTGCGGGTGTGGATGATCAATTCTTCGATCGCCGGCGGGGTGGGCGACATTATCTCCGCGTTCGTGGCGCACGCCAAAGCCTTTCCGGAAAATCTCGTCATGGAATGGTTTAAATATGATTTGAGCGGGCTGGAAGGCACGCCGATCCTCCATTACCTTTTTCACGGCAAAGAAGACGGGCTGCGCCACACGCCGGGCATGAAAGACCAGTTTGTCTGGACCACCATGCGCAACGCCGCCGCCATGATTCGGATGATCCAGGCACAGAATATCCCGGCCCCGCATTACGTGATCGTTAATGACCCGCAGCCGGCGGCGTTATACCGCGTTATGCAGCGGCAGTTCCCGGAATTCTTTGAGTCCTATTTTAAGAATACGGTCTTCACCTGGTTCGGGCACATCCCGTTTGAGGCGCGCAGCGACGAGGCGAAGACCGCCACCCGGTTCCTTTCGTATTTCGTGGACACCCACGCTAACAGCGCGTACCATGATTACCTGATCAACGGGCAGGGCAGCAAAATTTTGCCTGTCACGCATCCGGTGGTCGCGAACTTGAACTCCATCGATATTTTCGGGTATTACAATATCGGGTTGAATGAACAAACCGTGGCCGCCGTCCTAGACCATTTGAGGATCGAACGAGTGCAACAGGATGTGTTCTTCACGCATAATTCCCGGGTCGACCCTTTAAAAGGAAAGACCGAGGCCCTGGAAGCGTTTGAACGGATGTATGACAAAAATGAAAATGCCGGCAAGAGGATTCGTATCATTCTGACCGGGCCGGTGGCCAGTGACAATCCGGGATGGGAAGGCATAGAAGATTTGAAAAGCCGCGTGGACCGCATCAATGCCAAACTGAACGCCCGCTTCCGCACCGGAAACCTGGAATACGCGGTTTTACGCCTGTTTTTCGCGACGAACCCTGAACGGGATATCAGAGCTGAATTTGAAGGCCGCCGCACGCCTTCAAACGTTCAAAGGGAAGAGGGGAAACTTCAACAGTGGAGAGAAACGCAGGAGCGTTTGCGGGCCATGGGCATTGACCCTGATTTGATGGTGCCGCAGCTGGATAAAGAAGGCAATCTGGAGCAGGCTTTGGGTGAAATGTCGATCAAGGTGAACGTCCTGACCCCGACAGACATCCACCAGATCATGCTCAACGCGCTTATGACCCTGCCGATCAGCAACCTGGCCAATTCCCTGGAAGAAGGGTTTGGCCTAGCCGCCACCGCTGATAAGCTGCATGGCAAAAGTCGCAGATATATGGATGAAGACAGCCGGCGGGAAATCCTCCGGCCTGGCCCGGTGCCGATTCTCGGAGACACCGGCGGCCTTGGCCGTCAGCTGGACCCGGACGGGCACGGCACCATGGGATTTTTGGTGGGGATCAGGGACCATGACCGGCAGAAGGGCGTCACGGTTGATGACCTCCTGCAACGGGACCGGGCGCGGCGCCAACAGGGGGTTGACGAGGCGTTTTTGGATATCGCCGAAATCCGCGACCAGGTTCAGTCGTATATGGACACGCACGACGGCCAGCCCATGCCGTACGTGGAATTTATGACGGCGGAAACTGAATATTATATGACAAAAATTCTGGAATTGTATTCCCGCTGGCTGGAGGGGGACCCGGCGTTTGAATCGATGGGCGACCGGTCGTATCAGGATGTCTTGAAGAACTTCACGACGATCGCCCATATGATCCGGGTTTTAAGGTGGATGGATGAGCCATCGGCGAAAGAGTTCGCGCGAGGCAGCCCCCTGGCGGCCGGTGATGCGGAGGGGGTGGCCGTGCAGCCGCTGACCCTCACGGAAACGGAAGCCCTGGCCGGCCGTGCTGACACGCCCGGTGGTATTTTGTTTGACGGCAACCTTCTGCGTCTGGACCGCCGGTATGTCCCATCGCCTGTCCCGGGGATGGGGCCGGACTACGCCGTTGACCTTTCCCCTGGCCAGGATGTCCAGGGGCTGGCTCCTCATTTGCTCAGCATCTCAACAGTGCCTTTGCAGAATATTCCGGTATTATTGAACGTTCATTAACGCCATAAGCCTTTGGCCGGAATTCATCAGGAAGGGGGCACGCAAGCGCCCCCTTCCTGGCGCTTTCGGGGCATGGCCCAAGAATTTATTCCGGAGGTCACCGTGATGATCAATCAGAAACTCAAGGTGCTGTTTGTTTTTTTTGCTTTATTCGCCCTGCCCGCGAGCCTTTTTGCCGGGAGCTCTTCCGGCACAACTTATCCCGGGTCGATCATTGTGGGCGGATTAAAACGGACCTATCTCCTTCATGTCCCGCCGGCGCGTGATAAAACTAAACCAAAGCCGCTTCTCATCGCGTTGCACGGCGGAGGAGGGCAGGGGAAACACATGCGGAGGCTCACGCGGGGCGGGTTTGACCGGCTGTCCGACCAGGACGGTTTTGTCGTGGCCTACCCGGATGGAGTGGAAAAGCACTGGAACGACGGCCGGGGAGAGACCGCGTATCGCGCTCATCGGGATAATGTGGATGATGTCGGGTTTATCTCCGCCTTGATCGACCGGATGGTCCGGGAGCTGAACGTTGACCCCCGTCGGGTTTATGTGACCGGGATGTCGAACGGCGCGATGATGTCTTATCGCTTGGCCTGCGATTTGAGTGAAAAGATCGCGGCCATCGCTCCTGTGGCCGGGGCCATCCCGGAAAATTTGTATCCGTCGTGCTCGCCTTCCCGGCCGGTTCACGTCCTCGCCATCAATAACGTCAATGATCCGCTTATGCCTTTCGCCGGGGGGAATGTCACAGGCCCGTGGGGGCGGAAAAAACTGGGCGAAGTTTTATCAACAGCGGAAACGGTCGCGTTTTGGGCGAGGCATAATAATTGTTCATTGCCTCCGGCCGTGATTTATGAGCCGGACCGGGACCCGCAAGACGGTACCAGGATACGAAAAGAAGTGTACCCCGAGGGTGAAAATGATGTGACCGTGATCCTTTACGCGGTTGAAGGCGGCGGGCACACATGGCCCGGAGGCTACCAGTATTTTAATGAAAGGATTATCGGCAAGACAAGCAGGGATATGGACGCCAGCGAGGTCATTTGGGGTTTCTTTAAAAAGCATAAGGCGCCATAGATTTTTCTGCCCCGATAAAAAATTTAATGGAATGTTTGTGGGGTGAGGTAGAAAGAGTAGAATGTGGGTAAATAGGTTAACAAGGAGAATACCATGCTGCATCGGAAAACATTCTTTATCCGGGAACACGTCGGGTTTATAAAGCTGACGGACACGTACGACATTCTGGATCCGGAAACGCGAGAACAGTTGGGTGTCGCGAAAGAGAAACCGGCCCCTTTTATCCAGGTGTTGCGACTGCTGATCAATAAACAACTCCTGCCCACCAAAGTTTTTGTCTATGAAGGCGCTGATCATGAAGATGAAAATCGGCTGCTGTTTTCCATCCAGCGTGGCGTCACGCTGTTGCGGTCCCGGGTCAACATTTATGATGGCCGCGGAACGGTTATCGGCTGGTTAAAAAGCAAGGT
>ENA-UOWO01003444-UOWO01003444.1-activated-sludge-metagenome-genome-assembly--contig:-NODE-3444-length-18312-cov-7.929342_pt1 | contig 18312 bp, 12 predicted proteins | sample MGYA00238148_ERZ761564 | MGnify/ENA primary metagenome ERZ761564 (study PRJEB28885, sample SAMN05720194) | activated sludge metagenome | isolation source: Anaerobic digester | place: USA...
ATGTTCAACCAGAACGGCACGCCGATCTTCGAAGGGAACAACCCGACGCTGGATCTCGACACCTACCTGATCTTCCGGGCCAACCAGAACGACCGCCTCTTCTCCCTGATCGGCATCGTCGAGGACAACGGCTCCGCCAACCTGACCCAGACCTTCAAGGATGTCAACGGCTCGCCCTACAACCTGTATGCGGCCCGTGCCCTCGACCGCAACGGCATGGTCAGCGAACTCAGCTCGATTGTCACCCAGTCGGCCGACGCCGACATCCCCGCGGTGCCCTCGGGCGTTCAGGCATGGTCCTCGACCAGCACCGAGGCCGGGATCAAGCTCGCCTGGAGCGCCGCGAAAAATGCAGTAAGCTATAATATCTACTTCTCGACCGTCGCCGACGGCGGGTATACCCGCTTCGTGACCGGCCAGCCGCAGTGGACCGAAAGCTCGGCCTACGTCATCAACACGTATCCGAGCAGCTTCATGCAGAATCCCGAGAAGAAGGGCCAGAAGCTGGAGTTCGGCGTGCCCTACTTCTTCAAGATCTCCGCGGTCAGCGCCTCGGGTAAGGAAAGTGAACTGAGCAACTACGTCAAGGCGTATCCGGGCGGTCTGTGGGTCGGCATGCTGGAAGGCGAGAACTCGCTCTGGGAGTTCATCCCGCGCGGCACCGCCGACACGATCGACGGCAGCTACCTGGTCTACAACTCGAAGGATTACACCCATATCGATTACTATTCCGGGGCCGGCGCCGCGCTGCTGATCGCCGACACCGTGGGCACTCAGGGGAACGGCGACGCCTACCAGTTCGGCAACACGAGCCTGTTCTCGAGCCTGTATTACAAGCTGCCCTCGCCCACCAGCGGTTCGTATCGCTACAACGTCTATGCCTACTACTATCCCCATACCAGCGCCGGAAACTGGAAGATCCAGATCCGGGAGAACGGGGTTCTCACCACGGCTCTCCTCGAAAAGGATCTGAGCGGCTATGCCTCGATCAACCGCGGCCGCACCCAGGTTGCCCTCGGCCAGATCATCGTGAACAACGGGGTCGAAGGGGTCGTGGTGGAGATGACGGCTCTCAATGCCGGGGCGGGCGGCGGTGCCAACCTGTTCCTCGACGCCATCGTGTTCGTCCGGGCGCCCTGACGCCTCAGAGGTTCGAATCCCAACCGCCCTCTTCCGGAACTCCGGGAGAGGGCGGTTTCGCATCTGGAAAGGGACGGGGCCGTGCGTTGCATTCGCCCGGAGGGGCGTGTATACTTCCCTGTCGTCCAATTTCTTTCGGGAGGCATTCATGTCATCGCACGACAGGCGCTTCGGCGCCGTTGTCCTGTTTTTCGCCCTCACCCTGTCTTTTGCCGGTGCCCTCCACGCCGCCGAACCCGCCGTCGCTTCCGCCCCGGAAGCCGGCAAGGCCGTCGCGGCTCCCGCCGCCGGTTCCCCGCAGGATGTGCTCGCGACCATCGGCACCTACACCGTGACCCGCGAGGAGTTCGATCGCGAGCTCAGCCAGTTCCTCAACTCGGTCAACCCCCAGGTCAAGGCCCATTTCGAGGGCCCCGACGGCCGGAAGCAGTTCCTGAAGCAGATGACCGAGATCACCCTGATCGAGCAGCAGGCCGAAGCGCTGGGAATCGCGGATCGGCCCGAACTCAAGGCGGATATCGAGGATGTGGCCGTGAACATGCTCGCCCAGCAGTATGTTCGCGGGCTGCTCGACAAGGCCGATGTCCCGGCCGCCGATGTCGAGAAGTTCTACAACGAGCACAAGGATCAGTTCGCCGATGAGGCGAAGTTCCACCTGCATCAGATCTCGGCGACCGACGAAACGGCCGCCAAGGCGCTGAAGAAAGAGCTCGACGGCGGCAAGTCCTTTGCCGAGATCGCGAAAGCCTCTTCGACCGATTCCTTCAAGACCAGCGGCGGAGACCGCGGCTTTGTCACCCTCGGTGACGTGGGGCCCGCCGTCGCCCAGCAGCTCGCCTCGATGAAGGACAACCAGGTATCCGGGCCCGTCAAGGGCGACGACAACGCCTGGATGATCGTGAAGTATTCGGAAAAGCAGGAAGGTCAGGTGAAACCCCTGGCCGATGTCTCCGCCCAGATCAAGCGCGAACTCGGTGACTCGAAGCGCCGGGAAGTGTATGAAGCCCGCCTCGCCGAGATGCAGAAAGAGTTCCAGCTCGTCATTGCCTCCGACGGCACCGCCGTTCTCCGCCAGCCCGACATCAAGCCGGCCGACCTGGAGAAGACGCTGTGCACGATCGGCACCGATGTGGTGAAGGTGGCCGCGATCGCTCCCGATCTCGAGCGGATTCCGCCCTTCATCCGGCCCCAGTTGCTCGAGGGCGACGGGCTCAACGATTTCGTCAAGCAGTTCTGCTATCGCGAACTCGTGAAGCGGTATGTGCAGAAGAACCGTGCCGAGCTCGACAAGCAGTTCCCCGAGGCCACGAAGAATGCCCGCCGGCGCGTTGCCCTCGACACGCTGCTGAAGGAACAGGTTGCCGGCAAGGTGACGGTGAGCGATGAGGACGTGAAGAGCTTCTACGAGAAGAACCTCGCCCAGTTCTCGACGCCCGAGCAGACCCGCGCCCATCACATTCTCGTCGATGCGGAAGAGAAGGCCAAGACCATTTTCGGTCAGCTCGAGAAGGGCGCGAAGTTCGAGGATGTCGCGAGCGCCGAGTCCAAGTGCCCTTCCGGCAAGGAAGGCGGCGATCTGGGCTTCTTCGGCAAGGGCCAGATGGTTCCCGAGTTCGACGAGGCCGTGAACAAGGCCGACATCGGCAAGCTCGTCGGCCCGGTCAAGACGCAGTTCGGCTGGCATGTGATCCGCGTCGACGAGCGGCGCGCGGCCGGTTCCCGGCCCCTCGACGAGGTGAAGGATCAGATCCGCGAGCAGCTTCTTCCCGAGAAGCAGAAGGCGGCTCTCGAGCTGTACGTGAGCGATCTGAAAAAGCTGCACCCGATCCAGGAGTTCCCGGACAAACTTTGATCGGAAGCGGATGCAGCCAATGATTGGAACGAAGATGAGGAGCTGGGGCAAGTCCCTGCTCGCTCCTTTCACACCCAAACCAGGAGGTTCCCGAAGACCGGCCATGTGGTATGTCATATTGATGGCGGTGGCAGGCTTCGTCGGATATCAGATTTCCAGCATGATGCGGCGGCGCCAGGACGAAGAAGCCCTGGCGAAGGCGCAGATGGAAGGGAAGAAGATTGTCGACGATGCCAAGACTACGGCGCAGACAGAACTTGAACAGGCTCAGAAACGGGCCAGGGAGATCAAGGAGAAGGAACTCCTTCTCCGGAAGAACACCGAAAAGGAAGCCAAGAAGCGCAAACACGAGCTGGACAAGCTCGAGGCCCAGCTGCTTGGCAAGATGGAAAAGGTCGATGCCAAGTCCGAGCTGCTCGAGAAGCGAACCGACGAGTTCCGCCAGCGGGAACAGGCGCTCGACGTGCAGCGGCAGGAGATCGACAAGATGATCGAGTCCCAGCGCCGCGAGCTCGAACGGGTCGCCGGACTCAGCCCGGAACAGGCGCGCGAACAGCTTCTCAAGAAGGTCGAAGAGGAGCTGCAGTATGACATCGCCGTCAAGATCAAGGAAGCCGAGCAGCGCATCAAGGAAACGGCCGACAAGAAATCGCGTGAAGTTGTAGCCTCTGCTATACAACGCTGCGCCACCGATCACACGGTCGATCCGATCGTCTCGGTCGTCGAGCTCCCCAGCGAAGAGATGAAGGGGCGCATCATCGGCCGCGAGGGGCGCAACATCCGCACCTTCGAGAACATCACCGGCGTCGACGTGATCATCGACGACACCCCCGAGGCCGTCGTCCTGTCCGGCTTCGACCCGATCAAGCGCGAGACCGCCCGCGTGACCCTCGAGATGCTCACCCTCGACGGGCGCATTCATCCGGCGAAGATCGAGGAGATGTACGAGAAGGCCAAAAAGGAGATTCAGCTCCGGATCAAGGAAGCCGGGGAACAGGCGATGCTGGCTCTCGGCATTCCCGCTCTGCATCCCGAGCTCGTCGAGATCGTGGGCCGGCTGAACTATCGCACCTCGTATGGTCAGAACGTGCTTCAGCACTCGATCGAAGTCGCGCACCTGGCCAGCAACCTCGCCGCCGAGATCGGGGCCAACATCCAGCTCGCCAAGCGGGCCGGTCTGCTGCACGACATCGGAAAGGTGATCGAGAGCGACGAGGGCAACCACGCCTCGCTCGGGGCTGACTTCGCCCGCAAATACCAGGAGTCGCCCCGAGTCGTGAACGCGATCGGCGCCCACCACGAGGACCAGCCCTTCGAGTCCGTCGAGGCGGTCCTGGTTGCGGCCGCCGACGCCATCTCGGCCTCCCGGCGCGGCGCCCGCAGCGAGTCGCTCGAAGCCTACGTCAAGCGCCTCGAGAATCTCGAGAACATCGCCAAGGGCTTCGACGGCGTCAGTTCGGCCTACGCCATCCAGGCCGGCCGCGAGATCCGCATCCTCGTGAACCCTGACCGGGTCGATGACGGCGCCGCCCCCAAGCTGTGCCGCGACATCACCAAGAAGATCGAGAGCGATCTCGAGTATCCCGGCCAGGTCAAGGTGGTGCTCATCCGCGAAGTCCGGAGCGTCGAAGTCGCTCACTGACCGAATCCCTCACCGGCGCCGGGTTGCGGAAAACCGTTTCCCGGCGCCGGTTATTTTCCGGAGCCATCGAGTCCATGAATCTCCTCATCCTGGGTGATATCTGCGGAAGTCCCGGCCGTCTTGCCGTCGAGACGCTCCTCCCTGGCCTGCGCCGGGACCTGTGTGCCGACTGGGTGATCGCGAACGGGGAAAATGCGACGGGCGGCGCCGGCCTTTCGGTGCGGCATGCCCGCCGCCTCTTCGAGGCCGGCGTCGACCTGCTCACCTCGGGCAATCATCTGTTCGACCGCCCGGACTGGCCTGAGCTGCTGAGCAAGGAGGGGGGGCGGGTGTTACGCCCGCACAACCTGGCCGGCGCTTCGGCGCCCGGGGGCGGCCGCGCGCTCCTCGGAGAAGGCAGTCCCAACGCCCTCGGGATCGTGAATCTGGCCGGGCGTGTCTTCATGGAGCCGGGGGAGTGCCCGTTCCGGACGGCCGAACGGCTGCTGGAGACGTTTCCCCCCGGGCTTCCCATTCTGGTCGATATTCATGCCGAAGCCACCTCCGAGAAAATCGCTCTGGCCTGGTCGCTTGCCGGCCGGGTGGCTGCCGTCGTCGGGACGCATACGCACGTCCAGACCGCCGACGAACGGATCCTGCCCGGAGGAACGGCGTTCATCACCGATCTGGGGATGACGGGGCCCCGCGATGGTGTGCTGGGAGTCGACCGTGATATCGTGATCAGCCGCTTCCGGAGAGGATTCAGCGAAAAGTTCCGGCCGGCCTCGGGGGATACGGTGCTGGAGGGTGTCCTGATCGGGATCGGACAGGAGGGGCGGGCCGTCTCGATCCGGCGGGTCCGAGAGATGGGGCCGGTCGCCCGTTCCGACGAGGGCTGAGCTCAGACAGCGGGTTGGATGAGCTGCTCGATGCAGGAACGCAGGAACTCTTCCGGTTGATAGCCCGGCAGGGATTCCACCAGCTCCCCGCCGGCAAAGAGCAGGATGCCGGGGAGGGTTTTCACCCCGTAGCGTTCCGCGATCTCCTCGTCGGTGTCGACGTCGATGGTGCCGACAAGAATCCTGCCTTCATAGGCAGCGGCGAGCTTTTCGAGAGCCTGGGTCTGAAGCCGCGACGGGGCGCACCAGCCGGCGATGAAGCCGACGACGGCGGCGGTTTCGGGGGCAAGGACGGCGTCGAACGTATCGCGGGTGAATCGTTTCATGGGTGGGTCTCGCTCGTGTGAATTGTCGACAGGCGCGACATCCGGTATAATATCACAATCTCTGTACCCGAGAGGATCGGAAGGATCATACCAGTGGAACTGCGCAAAATGCTGACAGCCGCGCGTGAGGTGCTTCTCGGCTGGGGGGCGGTGGAACTGCCGCCGCATCCCGGGGTGCTGCCGAGTGCCTGGCTGCACCCGGATCTGTTTTCCCGCCAGGTGGCGGGCGAGGAAGGCCAGTTTTTCACCGTCCAGCCCGTTGTCGAGGGCGGGTGCGGCTGTCGCAGGCGTGGAGGAGCGGTCGGAACCCTGGTCTGGTGGCGTCGCCCGTTCGCCGCTTCCTGGATGGCGCGGCTTCCCGAGCTGCTTGCCGCACTCCAGCCGGGTGGGGACACCCCGCTTGCCGCCGGCTTCGAAACGGTTGGGCGGATCACGCAGCAGGGAGTGTGGGGCGAGACAGGATGTGTCTGGGATATCCAGTGGAAGGGGTGTCGGATCGGAGATGTCCGCGTGATCGCCGGTGTGGCCGGGGAACGCTCGGGAACTCCGGCGGGGGTTGCGGTTCTGAATCTCGAGTCGATCGCTGCCGTCTGGAGCGGGGATCCCGCTCTCGACAGAATCCGCTGGGATGGGCCGATCTGCACGAGCGATCTCGCCGCATGGCGCCAGACGGGGCTCTGCCTCGATGCGGCCGGAGAAGCCCCGCTGCGTATCGCCCAGGCCCGTTGGGAACGGATCCGCGTTGCGGGAGAAGCCGCCCTGAACGGAAAATGCTGGCTCGATGCCTTTCTGCCGATGCTCGACGGCGCCTCGCTTCTGGCCGAGCTGACGACGGGCGGGCCCGCCTTCGAGACGATGCGTCAGGCCTGTGACGGAAGCCTGCGGACGATGTGCCGCCGGCTCGTTCAGATCATGCCCCGCCGGGAGCCCGCCGCGGGAGCTGCAGGCAAGGCGCGCGAGGGAATGCTCCGATGATGTTCCCACCCGGTGCGCGGATACGGTTTTCAGCTTTCGTATGTATATTGTTGATCATATATAGCTTTTGCTGTTCCATTGCCGTCGAGGCGATCGAGATGAACCCCGATCTGCTGTTCCGGCAGATGGAGGAGCGCACCGAACAGGTGTTTTCCCTGGTGGCCGATGTCCGGCTTTCTTCCGTGCGCGGCACGGCCTTCGCCCGGCTTGCCATCCAGAGTCCCGACAAGTTCGAGATGACGATCAACGAAGGGGAGTTCCGGGTCGTTTTCGACGGCGAAAGCCTCTGGATCTATATCGCGAGCCTGAACGAGGTGATGACGCTCGATGGGTCTTCCGGCGGGGGCTTCCTCTCGGAGGCCCTTCGGCAGTGGGTGAATCCCCGCGAGATCGTCACACGCATCACCCGGCGCACGCTGTTCACCTTCTTCGACATCGCGATGGCCGAACCGCCGGCCTCGGGAGGCTGGAAGCTGAGCTTTTGTCCGCGTGCCGGGGGGATCTGGAGCCGGGTGTTCGACGTGGGCCAGTATCACATGGAGTTCGCGTCGGCGACCTGCCTGCCGACTCGGGTGGCCGAGTTCGGGCCGGACGGAGCCGAGCGCGGCGTTCTGGAAGTGCTTTCCTACCGGCTCAATGAGCCGCTTTCGAAAGAGTGGTTCCGCTATGAGCCTGCAAGCGGAGTCGTCCGGGTTCCGGTCAGCAGGGTTTTGCTGGACAAACTGAGCGATGGGGGGGAGTATCTTCTCGATCGCCTGGGAACCTGGTTCGACGGAATGAAAAAGTCGATCGACGATTGGGGATTTTGAGATGGCTGAATTCAGAAAATTTGTCACGGCGGAAGAAGTCCAGTCTGGGACGCTTGCCTGGAGTGAGGAGAACGACGCCGATCTCCGGCGGGTGCTTCCGGCAAGCCTGATGTTCGATCTCGTGTTCGACGGGCGGAAGCTCGAGCATCTTTCGGCGGCCTGGGAGCAGCGCGAGCTGGCGGTGGGCGAGTTGCTGACCCGCATCCCGCCGGGTTCCGAGATCGTCCTGTACCCGGCCTCCGATCGCGGGACGACGGTCATCTGCCGGACGACGGCGCCGGGCGATGCGATCACCGTGCGCAAGCGGCTTTCCATGAACGAGCACAAGCACCGGTACCTGAAATGGTATGCGCGTGAAGACGAGTTGTACCGGCGCCTGTTCCCGTCGGACGAACCGTTCGTGATCGAGGCGGCCGGCCGTCGCGTCGCGGGGCACGCCCCCGATTTCGAGAAGCGGCAGTTGGTGATCGGTGAGGCATTGCGCCTGTTCCAGCCGGGTGACAACCTCCTCGTGAGCTGGAAGCTCGGAGAAGACGAGAAGACTCTTTCGATCACGAAGGAGGAGATTCCGAGCAGCGTCGCGAAGGACGCGATGATGTCGCTCCGGCTGATGGTGACCCGGTTGATCTCCCGCCCGCTCAACGAGTTCAACGAGGGAGACGTGAAGGGGCTGATCCTGCTCCTCGACGAGAACAAGAACCTGTGGGAGCGGTATTCCCAGGTGAAAGAGGAAAATGAAAAGCTGAAGGAACAGATCGCCACGATCGAGTCGGTGTTCGAGCAGTTCACCCGAAACACCTTCTTCGGCTGCAAGCGGGACTTCGAGGAGTGGGTCGCGGGCCACATGAGCCTGTTCGAGAAGGGGATCCGGCTCATCCATCGCGACTACTCGGTGATCGTGAAGGATGGCCGCAAACGGCGGATCGATCTGCTGTGCCAGGACCGGAAAGGCGTTCTCGTTGCCGTCGAGGTGGTGTTCAATCCCTCGATCGAGGATCTCGAGGAGACGCTGAAGCTGCTCGAGTGGCTCAAGGGAAACATCGCCAGCTTCGGCAACGAACTGACCGGGGGCAAGCTGAAGGCGACCTCGATCCGCGGCATGCTCGTGACGAACCGGGAAAAGCCCGAACTCGTCGAGCAGTGTCTGCAGAACGGGATCAAGCTGTGCGTGGTGACGAGCGGATGTGTGATCGATGTCATTGAATGAGACGCGCCGGGGTCGCCGGGATCCCGAAGAGACCATGCCCGGCGGAGAGGGGAGAGACGACGGCTGGGTCGATGTCTTGCGCCGGGAGCGACTGAGACGCTCGGTTCGCAATCCCGGACTGGCGGCGCTGATGTCGTTCTTGGTGATGGGGCTCGGCCAGATCTATGCCGGCCACATCGATCGCGGGGTCATCCTGATGATGATGCATGCCGGCACCCTCGTCGGCTGTTACAGCCTCTACACCCGTGGACTGTTATACGAGACGATCGCGCCGCATTTCGGCCCCGCGGCGATCGTCGCGGTCGTCTACGTGGTTGGGGTGGTTTTTATATTGTTATGGATATATAATATAAAAGATGCTTATTATCGCTCGCTGTTCTCGGGCCTCCGGGACTGGTTCGAGGTGGAGCGCATCCTGATCCCGCACCTGAAAGACGGGGGCTCGAGCCATCTGCTCGGCGCACCGGTTCCGCCGCGTGCCAGGCTGACGGGGCCTGCCGTCGCGGGCGTTGCCGCCGTCGACGAGGCCGATGAAGCGACCGTCATCGAGGTGGCCCGCCAGGAGGAAGCCGCTCCGGCAGCCGCCCCGAAACAATCGGGGAGGATGGGAGGCGACGCCGCCGAGGCCCGGGAGACACCCCGGAAGAAGCGGAAGCGCTCCTCCGACAAACCGGCGGCGGCGATGGCCGACGCTCTCGAAGAGGCCACCGGCGTGGCCCGGAACTGGCGGTTCACGTTCGGGGTGCTGGTGATCTTCCTGCTTGTCGGCGTGTGGATGTTCAACCGCCAGAAGTGGCATCTCGAGGATCTGGGGCCGTCTTCGACCCTGTTCTCGATCAGCTCCGACGCCGCGTCCGGCACCGAGGCGATCGCCCGGAGCGTGCCGGGAAATCGGCAGCTCGAGTTGCGGCAGGCCGTGTCGTTGCTCGAGACGGGCTCGCTGACGGCGGCGATCTCGGCGTTCGAGGACGTGGTGCGCCGCTCCGATGCCCCGGCGGATGCCTGGAAGGGCCTGATGCGCGCCTATCATCGGTCGGAGCAGACGGGAGCCTACGAGGATGCCGTGGCGCGGTATCTGAAAGCGTATCCCGAGGATGCCGACGAGTGGGTCACCCTCGGCAAGCTGCAGTATGATCGCCGCGCATACGTCGATGCCTCCCGCTCGATGCTCAAATGCCTCGCCCGGGATCCGGCGCATCTGCGCGGAAATTATATGATGGGTTCTATATATCGAGAGCTCGGGCTGGCCGAGGATGCGATACCCCATTTGCGGAAAGCCCAGGTCGGCGACCCCCTCAACCCGGAATTCAACCGGGAACTCGGAGCGGCGTATTTCGAGGCCCGCGATCTGAGAAACGCCCGACGCCATCTCGAGAAGGCGGCGAGCATCGATTCGGCCGACGAGATGACCGCCCGGCTCCTCGAGGATCTCGAAGCCGAAGAGCGCCGGACGGGCTTTGAAACCGCCGGGATCGGCACGGCGGTCTCCCCCTGGTCCCCGACGCCTTCGGTTCCGGCTGCCCAGGCGGCGATCTCCCGCATGCCCGACGCCGAGAACATGAATGCCAGCATCGGCATGACGGCGACCGCGACCGGCATGGCCGTGGTGCCGCCCGTGGGTGCCGCCTCGCCAGGCCCCCGAGGCCGCAGCGTCGTCCTCTATGTCGCTCCGGGGGGAAAAGGCGGGCCGTCGCTCCCCGACCTCCCGGATGCCCTCTTGCGGGGCGGCCGAACCGGGGCGCAGCCTCTCTCGGCTGCAGCGCCGGCCACGATGTACGGTGGTCTGGCGAATCCCGCACCAACGGTTCCGGAGCCGGCAACGCCGGCAGCCCCGGAACCCGATGCCGACGTCCCTCCCGCCCGGACTCCGCAGGCCCAGGCCGGCTCGGGTACACCGGATGAGCCTCCGGAGGCTCCCTCCACGACGACTTCCGGAGACCAGACGCCGTCTGCCGCTCAGGAGCCTCCGGCGTCCGCTCCCGCGGTTGTTTCCCCGGAGCCCATCGTCACGGCGGCTTCGGCCCCGGTCGTGCAACCCGCCCCCAAGAAACCGGCTGTGGCTGCCGTTCCGCCCGTTGCGAAGCAGAAGCCGGCTCCCCGTGCCAATCCGGAGGGCGACGAACCACCGACGCATGCCGAACCGCCGAAGCCGAAGATTCCGGCCGACGCCCTTGCCGATGCCGAGGCGGTATCGGGCGTTGTGGCTCCCGCCGAGGCACCTTCCAAGCCCCGCCCCCCCAACGGGGTCACCTGGGCGCAGCGGCGTACCCGGGGGGTGGATGCGTATCTGCGTGGCAGATGGGAAGAGGCTCTGCCGGATTTTCTCGCCTGCCTCAAGCAGCGGGAGGATCCCCACATCTACGAGATGGTTGGCCTGATTTTCCAGCGCCTCGGCTCGCCCGAGGACGCCTACGATGCTTCGCAGCGCGCTGCCCAACTGGGCCGCCGCGAACCGGCGTTCACCGCCCGCCTCGGCCTCATGGCGGCGGGCCTCGGGAAGTGGAGCGACGGCCGCCGGTATCTGAACGATGCCCTCGCCAGGCTACCCCACCGCGTCGATCTCCGTCTGCACCTCGCACGCTGCCTGCGTGGCATGGGGGATGCCGCGGGGGCGCGCCGCGAAATCGAGGTCGTGCTCCAGGATCCCTCACAGAGTTATGCCATCAGACGCAGAGCCGAACAGGAGCTGGCCAACATGGGACTCCCGTCTGCCGGCACCGCCGCATCCGCCCCGAAAGCGGGCGAAGCTGTCTCGCGGCCGATGGGAAAAGAAGCTGTGGCACCCGGAACACCAGGGATGGCGAGGATGTCGCGGCCCGCAACCGGCACCGCCGGCCTGAAGAGCTCGGCCCTCATCGAGCGAATGCGGCAGCCCCAGGCTGCGGCTATCGCCTCCGCGACGGCGGTGAAGGCGCCGGCTCAGGCCCGGCCGCGCCAGACAGCCGTCGTCGCACCGCGTCCCGCCTCCTCAAAGCCGGGAAACGTCGTTCTGTTCACGAAATCCGCCAATCCGGCCCAGGTTGGCCTTGCCTCCTCGACGCGAGAGAGGAAGCCCGTCCTCGAACTGGATCCTGGCGCGCCGAGTCGCTGGTGAAGGGGGTGTGCCGATGATCGATACCGTCAGGGGGGCGATCTCTCAGGATATGATGGCCGTCAAGAGCGGCCTGGGTGGGATTCTCGAGCTCGTCGAAAGCTGGATCATGACGATGACGGGGGAGGAGGAGCGACGGCGTCATCTCGAATGCGTCGCTTCCCTGCTGCGGGAACGGGGCCAGGGGCTGGCGGCAGAAGACCGCGAGGCGTGTCTCGGTCACCTGGCTGCGGTCATCGGGAGCAAGGAAACGGCGATGATGGCATCGGCCGGCTACCGTATCAAGCTCCAGGCGATGTTCAAGGAACAGGTCGAACGTCTCCAGGTGCGGCTCGATCAGCTGCTCCGGCAGGTCGGAAAGCTGGCCGACAGCCTCGACGAAACGGATGTCCGGGAGTCGTCGGGCGGCGGCCTGGTCATGGCCCAGGAGGAGGAGCGTCGCCGCATCTCTCGGGAGATCCATGACGGTCCCGCGCAGAGTCTTGCAAGTCTGACGATGCGCATCAACTTCTGTCTCGACCACCTGACCGAAACGGAGCTTCTCAAACAGGAACTGGTGGATCTGAAAGAGGCTATCGGCCGGAGTTTGAAAGATATTCGAAGATTTATCTTCGATCTCCGCCCCATGGCACTCGATGATCTGGGGCTCGTGCCGACCCTCGAACAGTTCATGACCGCTTTCAAGAACCGGACCGGCATCAATGTCTATATCGATATCGAGGGGGACCGCACGCCGCTTTCCCCCGAAACCGAGCTGGCCATCTTTCGCGTCGTGCAGGAAGCCGTGAACAATGCCCACCGGCATGCCGCGGCCCGCTCGATCCATGCCTTCCTGACCTACGAGCAGCCGTTCCGAAGGCTGAGCGGCGTCGTGAAGGATGACGGGCGGGGCTTCGATGTCGCCGAAACCCGGAAAAACTACACCTCCCTCAAGAAACTCGGCCTGCTGAGCATGGAGGAGCGCATCCGTATCGCCGGAGGGGAGTTCGACCTGATTTCGAAACCCGGGGAGGGAACGGTCGTCTCCTTCTGGGTGCCCCTGTGATCGCGTTCCCCGGGGCATGAACTGGTTCCCCCCGCGCCGTCTGCAGAGCGCGCTCATCTTTTACGTTGCCGGGATCATCCTGTTCACAAACTCGTTTTTCGCGATCACGACGATTTCCCGGGAAAATCTGACGTATCTGGCCGATGCCACATCGAGCGCCCTGTTTCTCGGGCGCATCATGCAGCCGGCTGCGTATCGCTTCCTCGAGGAGGGCGACACCAGCGAGCTCGAGCGCATCGCCTCGGCGCGACAGAAAGAACGGGATGATATATATATTACAATATATGATTCCCACTGGTGGAGGCGCTGGGGGGATCCCGCACGGATCACGAGCCAGGGATTCCCGCCGGTGGAAGGCCTGAAGGACGGGCTGATCACGAGCGGGGCGGAAGGGATGACGATCCGAGAGATCTTCCTGCCCGTCGCTTCGGGCGGTCGTGTTCTCGGCTCCATCGGCCTCGGGGTTCCGGATTTCGGGGCACGGGATTCGCGGGATGCCGCGTTCCAGGTGTTTCTCACCATGGGTGTCAACGTGTGTCTTGGCCTGATTCTCGCCGTTTTTATCGCCCAGATCGTTCTGCGGCCGTTGAACCAGGTGATCGAAGGGCTCCAGGCCATCCGGCATGGGGATTTCGACCAGCGGCTTCACGTGATCGGCGGCACCGAGATGACGATGGTGGGCGAAACCTTCAACATGATGGCCTCCTCCCTCCAGGAAAAAATCCGGGAAAACCTGGAGCGGACGCGGGCGCTCGACGAGAAGGTCCAGGAGTTGTGGGAGATTTACGCGTTCGCCAAGAACATCGGCTTTTCGCTCGACATCAACGATGTTCTCCACGGGTTTCTCGAGCGCGCCGTCACGCTTTCCTACTCATCCTACGGCCAGATCCTGCTGCGCACGCCGCCAACGGGACACCTCGTCGTGCGGGTCGAAACCCCCTCCCTCCCCCTGATCCGCCAGGCCGAATACGATGCCTTCCTGGCCAGATGCCTGGAAGGGGGCGAGACGATTCAGGAACGGCTTCCCCAGCACACCCTGCTCGCGCTGCCGCTCGTTTCGGGCCGGGTCATCCAGGGCGTTCTGTTCCTCGCGAAACAGGGCGGGCAGCCCTTCTCCGAGGGGGTTCGAAGATTTCTCGAAACCCTGGCGCCGCTCGGGGGAACCCTGATCGAGAACGCGCAGTTATACCGGGACGTGCTCGAGATGAAGGAATACGTCCGCAACGTCCTCGACAGCGTCGATTCCGGTGTCGCGACGTTCGACGAGGCGGGCAATCTCGTCACCTACAACGCCGGCTTCTCCCGGATCCTTGGGGTGCAGCAGGAAAGCGGAAGGCATGGTCATTGGAAGCAGGTGATCGACGCTGCCGGAGATCCTGCGTTTTCGGGCGCCCTCCAGCCTGCGATGAGCGAGGCGTTCGATCGATCCAAGGTCGAGCAGGAAGCCGGCTATGGAATGACTCCCTGGAGTCAGATCACTCTGAATCGGCCGGGAACCGACTCCCGTGAACTTCAGGTGCGGGTGAATCCCCTGATGGCGGGCGCCTCGGAGATCGGTCGCGTCCTCGTGCTCGACGATGTGACCGAGATGAAGCAGCTCGAACGGAGAGCATTCGATATCGAAAAGTGGGCCGTTCTGGGACGGCTCGCCGCTTCGGTCGCCCACGAGATCCGCAACCCCCTCGTTGCCGTGCGAAGCCTCGTGGAGATCATCGGCGAGGAGGTGCGTGGGGAGTCGCTGGAACATGTACGGGTGGTCCTGGGTGAGGTGCATCGGCTCAACAAAGTCGTCGAACAGCTGCTCCACTTTGCGCGGCCTGAAAAAGCCGTACTTCAGAACGCCGATCTGAAAGAGGTGTGCGAGGAAGTCTTTATCCTGATCCGGCACGAAGCCGCGAAACATCGGGTCGGAATCGTTTCGAACTGGCCTGGAACCCCTGCCTGTGCTACAATCGACCGCGAAAAGATCAAACAGGCGCTGCTCAACGTCATGCTGAATGCCATTCAGGCAATGGAAGGTGGCGGAACGCTGACGGTCGGCATCCGCACAGGAAACGAGATGGTTGGAATCGAAGTGAAGGACACCGGCCGCGGAATCCCCGGCGAAGTGATGCGCCATGTTTTTGATCCATTTTTCACCACGCGCAAACAGGGGACCGGCCTGGGACTTTCGATCACACGGAAGATCGTAGACCTGCATCAGGGGCGGATCCGTTTCGAGTCCGCTCCCGATGTCGGAACGGTTTGCGTGATCGAGATCCCCGTGAGCCCCGCGCGGACGGGCTACACCCCGGAGCCGAGGGATGAGTGATCAGAAGGCTGGGAGGCCGCTTCCCCGTCCGCCGGCGATCCTGATCGTCGACGACGAGGAGTCCGTCCGATACACCCTCGAGGTCATCCTGCGGAGCGAGGGATACACCATCGCCGCCGCCCGCACCGTGCCCGAAGCGCTCGAACGGATCGGCGCCGAGCCGTTCGACCTGATCATTTCAGATGTGAACATGCCGGGCGCGTCCGGCCTCGACCTTCTCGACGCCGTCCGCAAGCGCGATCCCGAGGCGCTCGTCATCCTCATCACGGCCTATGGCTCGGAAGCGCTGGCGGTGGATGTGATGAAGCGCGGTGCCTATGATTACCTCTCCAAACCGTTCGCAAACGACGACCTGAAGCTCACCGTCAGGCGGGCGCTCGAGCGCTGCCGCCTCCGGCGGGAGAACCTGCTTCTGCGGCAGCAGCTCCACGAGCGGGAAGGTCTTGCCTCGATGGTCGGCGCACACGATTCCATGCAGCGCGTCTACGACCTCATCGAGCGGGTTTCCCCGAATGACGTGACGGTGCTGATCACCGGGGAGTCCGGCACCGGCAAGGAACTCGTTGCGAACGCGATCCATTCCTTGAGTGCCCGGCGGGACGGCCCATTCATCCGGGTGAACTGCGCGGCCCTCCCTGAAACCCTGATCGAAAGCGAGCTTTTCGGCTACGAGCGGGGCGCGTTCAGCGGTGCCGTCGCCCGCCGGATCGGCAAGTTCGAGCTTGCCGACAACGGTACCATCTTCCTCGACGAGATCGGCGACATGTCGATCGCCACCCAGACCAAGATTCTCCGGATCCTGCAGGAGCAGGAGTTCGAACGGCTGGGCGGCCAGAACGTCATCCGCGTCAACGTGCGCGTGCTGGCCGCCACGAACCGCGACCTGACCAGGGCAATCCGGGAAAACCAGTTCCGGGAGGACCTGTTTTACCGGCTGAACGTGGTGAATATCCATCTCCCGCCTCTTCGGGAACGGCGCAGCGATATTCCCATGCTCGTCCAGCACTTCGCATCCCGCCTCAACAGGAAGTTCAACAAAGCCCAGACCCCGTTTTCCGAAGCGTTCATGGCACGCCTGCTCCAGTATCCATGGCCTGGAAACGTCCGCGAACTGCAGAATCTGATCGAGCGTGTCATCATCCTCGAGGATGAGAGCATGTTCCAGAACGCGTCGAACCAGGTGCCGATGCGCGCGAAGCTGGATAACGACAGCTATATGGCCGACAGCCTGCTCGCGATGCCGTATAAAGAGGCGAAGGAGCTGGTGCTCAAGGGATTCGAACGGAAATATTTCGAGGCGCTGCTCGCGAAGGCGAAGGGAAACGTTTCCCAGGCCGCCCGGCTGGCCCAGATGCACCGGAAGAACCTGTATCTCAAGCTGAAAGAGCTCGATCTGGTCAAACCCGGGGAAGGCTCGGAACGGGGCGACGATCCGGACGATCCGGACGAGCTGAAACCTGATGGAGAGCGGGAGCCCCCGGTCTTCTGACGCTTCCCGGCCGGACGGCGCGCCATCCCGGCACCTCCGGCCCGCGTTCGTCGGATACGGGATGGTTCAGACGGGATCGGAGCCGGTGGGGGACGAAAACGCGGCGAATTTTCCCGTGGGAATGCGGTGGGCTTTTCTGAGCTGGAACCGGGCTGTCGTGCCCTGACGGTTTTCGCTCACCAGCTCGAGCCGTGAGCCGTGCCCACGCAGGATTTTCTCGACGATCGCCAGCCCCAGGCCCATCCCGCCCGTGCGCCGGGTGTCGGAGGTATCGGTCTGGAAAAACGGTTCCTTCACCTGCTCGAGGAACCGCGCGTCGATGCCGATCCCGCTGTCGATGACCTCGACCGTCACGTGATCCTGCCTGGCCCGGGCGCGCACCGTGATGGTGCCGTTGGGCGGCGTGAATTTGACGGCGTTGTCCAGCAGGTTCAGAACGACGCGGTGGATCAGGCTTGCGTCGGCATACGCATGCGGGAGATCGGATGGGATATCGGATACGATCGTTATCGGCTTGGCGTTCGCCATCGGCATCACGACCTGGATCACCTCCTCCAGCATCGTGCCGATCCGCTGGGGGGTGAAATCGAACTTCATGCTGCCGGCTTCCATGCGGGCGAAGTCGAGAAGCTGTGACAGCAGCTCGTTGAGACGCGACGCGTTTTTCAGGGACACCGAAATCGCGTTGATCTGCTTCGGCGTGAGGGGCCCCAGGCGCTCGGATGACATCAAATCGAGATACCCGGTGATCGAGACGAGCGGTGTCTTGAGTTCATGGCCGCAGATGGCGAGAAACTCGGATTTGAGACGGTCCAGTTCGGTCATCTTGCGGACGCTGGACTCGGCGTTCTCGACGGCCTGCTGGAGACGGTGGCGCAGGTCCTCGGCCTCCGTGACATCGGTGACCGAGAGCATGATGAGGAAGCCCCCGCCGACCGTTGCCGCAAACCGGCTCATGTTGATGATCACGGGGATCGAGCCCGATCTGCCGGTCGGCTGGATCTGGGTGCGGAAAATGAGCGGCCTGTCGGTCTGTTGGGGCATGACGCCGAACAGCATCCGGACGATCGGGTGGTCGGGAGGAAAGACGGGGAGGTCGGTGAGGAGACGGCCGATCGCGGGGGCCTCGGAAATGCCCGTCATTTCTGCCATCCAGCGGTTCCAGAAAACGATCCGGCTGTCGGCATCGATCAGGGCGATGCCGTGATAGGGCTGATGGAGGGCGCGGCGCATGGTCTGATACTGGCGATACCAGTATCTCCACCGGAGAAAGGCGCCGAGAAGCAGAACGATCGTCAGTACCGGGAGCGCCCATGTCCAGGGATGGGAACAAAGAGGGGCGGAGCTCATGGCTGCCGTGTCTGGCCGGTCGAGGAGGCGGTCGGCGGGAGGCCGTCGCGAAACCTCTTCCAGTCGCTCTGGCGATCGGTGGTGATGCTGCCCCATTCGGTCGGCGACTGTTCGGCGGCGATGCGCAGAAGTTCGCCGGCACGCCGCTGGTCTCCGCGTCGCCAGGCGATCATGCCGAGACTGTGGGCGACCTGGAG
>ENA-UOWO01003447-UOWO01003447.1-activated-sludge-metagenome-genome-assembly--contig:-NODE-3447-length-18300-cov-13.090600_pt1 | contig 18300 bp, 19 predicted proteins | sample MGYA00238148_ERZ761564 | MGnify/ENA primary metagenome ERZ761564 (study PRJEB28885, sample SAMN05720194) | activated sludge metagenome | isolation source: Anaerobic digester | place: USA...
AAGCGAAGAACCGCCAGCGCCTGGCAGACCACCTGCTCCCGCAACAGGAGCAAATCCACCTGCACCACCAAGTGCGTTTAATGTGAGGATTGAGCTGAAAGAAGAGTTTCCTCCAGGGTTCCCGGTTCCGCTATTACCAGTTCCGCCGGCACCGACAGTAATGTTATGGCTGTCGCCACCGGTAACCGATAGTGTTACTCTACTGTACGCACCGCCGCCACCGCCGCCGCCGCCATCATTAGTGGTGCTATTTCCACCACCGGCACCACCGGCACCCCAGGCCTCTGCCTGAACCGATGTTACGCCTGCCGGTACCACGAAGGTATCGTTGGCGTTGTAAACCTGTGTGGTCTGTGCCTCACCAGCCGTAACGAAGAAAAGTAACGTTATCAGTGGGAGTAGGTTTTTGCATTTTAAAGTAATTGTTTTCATAATCGAACTGCTGTTTAAATTATGTAAGCTTATTTTTTGTTTTGAAAATTTAATTTCTGTTTGACAAGCCAAAACTAGATTTTAATTCCAAAAAAAAAAAATATTTTACCGATAAAAAGCATAAAACATCGACGAAATGCATGTTTTGACGTATTTTGTAAGTAAAACGATACAGAAATACAATTCTAAATACATGCTGCTTCATCTTTTTGAAAAAACTCATTCTCAGAAGGTTAAGTATTCTTTTAGGAATAATCGCATTATGAGAAAAATAAGTGAGAATGATTGGTTTTGTAGGATGGCTTTGCTGAAGTAGACGCAAAAAAAAATCTCCGGAAAGTTCTTTCCGGAGATTTTTTATCATTTTCGTAGCGAGAGGGAGATTTGAACTCCCGACCTCAGGGTTATGAATCCTGCGCTCTAACCGACTGAGCTACCTCGCCATTGTTTTTAGGTGTATTACCCCAATGCGGGTGCAAATATAAAATTTAAATAATAGCTTACAAACATAAATTGAGAAAAAATTTTATTTCGGGAAATGCTTTTTTATTGATTTATTATTATATATATTTCCAAAAAAATAGCTGTAAACAATGGAAGTAAAGTCTAGATACGAATTGGAATTCCCTATCAATTCATCCCCTCAATTGTTATATCAATATATATCAACGCCTTCGGGTTTGTCGGAGTGGTTTGCCGACAATGTCAATTCACGCGGTGAGTACTTTACATTTATATGGGACGATACCCAAGAGAACGCGAGATTGTCTTCAAAAAAAACCGGAGAGAAAATCAAATTCAGATGGATTGACGATAATAAGAAAGATACCGATTACTTTTTTGAACTCAGGATACTTGAAGACGAAATTACCAAAGACGTATCGCTAATGGTTATCGATTTTGCCGAAGACGGTGAACTTGATGAAGCCAAACTCCTTTGGGAAAACCAGATTTCAGATCTAAAACATGTAATAGGATCGGTATAAATTCATGATATTCGACTTATATTTGCCCCGAAATTATTCGGGGTTTTTTTATGATCAATTCTAACGGAACGTTGGTTCCAAACGCAGACAGCCAATTGGCAAATAACCGTGGTTTCCTTTTTGGCGACGGGGTTTTTGAAACCGTGAGAATCCTCGACGGCAAGATTCTTTTTTTAGAAGACCATTATTTTCGGCTCATGTCGGGAATGCGTATCGTGCGCATGCAAATCCCAATGGATTTTACAATGGAATACCTCGAAACGCAAATCCTAAACACAGTATTCGCCAACAATTGCGCTGGTAGTGCGCGCGCAAGGATTACCGTTTACCGAAGTGCTGGCGGTTTTTATTTGCCTCAGACCAATGAGGTTCAATATCTTATCGATGCAGAACCTTTGGACGACGTCCTATATAGTATAAGCGGGGATTCGTATGAAGTCGATTTGTACAAGGATTTTTACGTCACCCAACAATTGCTGTCTTCGGTAAAAACGACCAACAGGTTGGTAAACATCACGGCCAGTATCTACGCCCATGAAAACGGACTGCAGAATTGTTTGCTCGTAAACGACAGCAAGAATGTAATCGAGGCCTCGCAAGGAAATCTATTTCTATTGTCGGGAGATCAACTTATAACGCCACCCATTAGCGATGGCTGCCTCAATGGTGTGATGCGAAAACAACTATTGGCGTTGTCCAGAAAAATAGAAGGGCTTGAAGTTTTAGAAGCATCTATTTCTCCTTTCGATTTGCAAAAGGCCGATGAACTCTTCATTACCAACGTAATCAAAGGCATCCAACCCATTACCAAATACAGGAAGAAGGAATTTAAGGTTGATTTTGCGCAACAACTTTTGGTACGGTTGAACAGTCAGGTGCGACTGGTTTAATTCAAGAGCGGATTTTCGGGTGCATTAGACCAAATAATATAGTCGCCGCCGAGCTCGAGTATTTTTTCCTTCCAGAAATCGGCGGTTGACTTGCCGATAATTCTGTTTTCATAGAGGTTTTCACACAATATCCAAGAGTTGGATTCCATTTCGCGTTCAAGCTGTTTGGCTTCCCAACCCGTATAGCCTAAAAAGAAACGGATATTGTCCTTTTTGACCTGTCCTTCGTTGATTAGCTTTTTGGTCAACTCAAAATCGCCACCCCAAAAAATGCCGCTCGAAATCTCGACACTATTGGTAATTAGGTCGGGAATATTATGTATGAAATAAAGATTGTCTTGTTCTACGGGGCCGCCGTTGTAGATTTTGAAGTTGGCCTCAATGTCGGGAACCAGGTCATTGATGGTATATTTTAAAGGCTTATTGATGATGAATCCTACCGAGCCCTCATCGTTGTGATCAGCCAATAATATTACCGAGCGATTGAAAGATATATCTCCAATTATAGAAGGCTCAGCAATAAGCAATTGTCCTTTTTTTAATTTTTCTGAAATCATTTTCCCGCAATTTGAATTAAATTTAACAATAAAATTTTTAAAAAAGCAAACAAATCAGAAAAAAGATAAAAAAAAGCCCCCGAAATCGGAGACTTTTATTTATATAAGATAAACTGTTTATTAGTTTACGTTTCCTTCCAAATCTGCACCAGCTTTGAATTTAACTACATTTTTAGCAGCAATCTTGATTGTTTTTCCTGTTTGCGGGTTTCTACCGTCTCTTGCAGCTCTTTTAGATACTGACCAAGAACCGAAACCTACCAAAGATACTCTTCCACCTTTTTTCAAGGTACCACCTACATTACCTAAAAATGATTCTAAAGCTAGTTTTGCAGCTGCTTTTGTAATTCCTGCATCAGCAGCGATAGCATCGATTAATTCTGATTTGTTCATAATAATAGTTATTAATTGTTGGTTAAACATTTTGTTAATGGTAACAAATTTAATAGGAATTCCTTACTGCGCAAGAGATTTGGGGTGTTTTTAGTCGATTTGTTGATAAGTCAGACGTTTTGTTGATAAAAGGCATTTTTCTATCTGTATTTTGTAGTGCTTTACCTATCGTGAGCCTAATAAGCATCAGCATTCGACGAAAATGAAAGCCCATTTAACAGCTCCAAAATCCCCATTTTTTTCTTTCCCGGAAACTGCAAATTCAAAACATTGATAAAACCGTCTTTCACTGCCACCTTTAGTTCTTTTTTGGTCGCCAGTATGCTACCGATTTTATGGCTGTGATTTTCTGCAATCACGGTTGCTTCATAAATCTTCACCGCCCATTCCTGGTTGCCGTCTCTAAAATAACTCCAGGCGGCAGGATAAGGTGAAAGCCCGCGAATCAGGTTAAAGATCTCCTTTGCCGGCAATTCCCAATTGATCTTGCAATTCTCCTTATTGAGTTTGTAAGCGGTTTTGAGTTCGCCGCCTTCGCTTTGAATGGTAGTCCTGACGTTGCCTTTTTCAATCAACTTCAAAGTTTCTATCACGGTCTGGCTCCCGAGCAGCATCAGCCGGTCGTGCAGTTGACCGGCAGTTTCTTTTGGGCCGATCGCCGTTTGTGCCGATAGAATCATCGCGCCGGTATCAATCTTATCATCGATAAAAAAAGTGGTCACGCCCGTTTTTTCTTCGCCATTGATAATGGCCCAGTTGATTGGCGCGGCACCTCGATAATTGGGCAGCAAGGACGCATGCAGGTTAAAGGTTCCGTATGTCGGCATTTCCCAAACCACCTTAGGAAGCATCCTGAAAGCCACTACAATTTGCAGGTTGGCGTTAAGGTTTTTGAGTTCGGCCAGGAAATTCTCGTCTTTTAGATTGGTAGGTTGTAATAATTTGAGGTCGTGTCGGAGCGCGTAATCCTTTACTGCCGAATATTTGATCTGTTGTCCGCGTCCGGCTGGTTTGTCGGGCGCAGTGATTACGCCCACTACAGTATAGTTGTTTTGTAAGATGGTATCCAGGATGCCCACGGCAAATTCGGGCGTTCCCATAAATACGATTCGCAATGCTTCCATTATTTTTTGAGTGTGTATTGGTTGTTGGGTTTTAAAAAGATGGATCCGTTCTCCATCAGGTTTTGCAGGGCAAAGATAACTGCTTCGGAGTCCGATTGCGATAACTTTTCGATTTCCCTCGAATCCAGATCCTGGATTTTAAGCAGCGCGGTTATTTTTTGCGACAGCGATTCGGTGTTGGCGGGCTTCTTTTTTTTCGATAAACAATACGAGCAAATCCCACAATCCTTGGTATCGGTTTCCCCAAAATACAAAAGGATGAGCCGGCTTTTGCAGGTTGTCTTATCTTCGGCATAATGCAACACAGACTGCAACTGCTCGATTTTAAGCTTGTTTTGGTTCTCGAGGTATTTCGCAACGCGGTTGATGGTTTTCTCGTCTTCGCGGATTTCATTGAAGACTAGCGTCGCGTCGTTGTTTTTTACTTCATATGTCACAATCCCCTTTTCCTTGAGTCTGAGCAGCAACTGTAGGACTTGCGACTCGGTATGGTTGGATTTTTTGGCGATCAGCGATACATTGAAAGCCGTGGGCAGCTCATAAATTCCCGGATACGTACGCAAAATGGCCAGCATCATTTCCTCGTCATGCGGATTCAGGCTTGAATAGCGAATGACCTCTTTCGATTCAATAATGAATTGCAAGGTAATCTTCTCCGAAAACTCCTGCGACAAACTCACAATGCCTTGCCTGTCCAGGAATTGCATCGCGTTGTAAGCTTTCAAGGTCGGGAAACCGTATTTGACACAAAAAGCATTCAGGCTAAAGGCAAACGACTCGTTGATGCCTTCGCCGTAGGCAATCTGGAAATAGTTACACAATTTCAGATACAACTCATTGAGGAATTTCCGGTCCGGAAGCTGGTAAAGAAATTGGCTTTCGGCCTGGAACAGGTCTGACTCATTGTGCAATAATACCGCAAATGCTTTTTCGCCGTTGCGTCCGGCGCGTCCGGCTTCCTGATAATAATTTTCTAAATTTTCAGGCAGTTGCAGGTGAATGACCGTCTTCACGTTGGCTTTGTCGATACCCATCCCAAAAGCATTCGTCGCGACAATCACCTGGACATTTTGGGTCATCCAAAGCTGCATGTGTTTTTCCTTTTCTTTAGAAGAAAGCCCGCCGTGGTAGTAAGTGGCGGTAAAACCAAATGCCTGCAATTGCAACGAAACGTCGAGACAGGATTTGCGGGTGCGTACATATATAATAGACGGATCAGGGTTTTTTTGTAAAATCTGCTCCACGCGCCGCAATTTGTCTTCGGTTTCAAAAACCATATAGGCGATATTTTCGCGGGCAAACGATTTGCGAAACACCGCCGGTTGTTCAAGCCCCAATTGTAAAATGATATCCTGTTCTACGCGCGGCGTAGCCGAAGCGGTCAGCGCCAAAAAAGGGACTTTCGGGAAATGCAGCTTGAGTTTTACAATCTTGAGGTAGGCCGGACGAAAGTCGTGCCCCCATTGCGAAACACAATGTGCCTCATCGATGGCAATGAGGTTAATCGGCAGGTTTTTGATGCGGTCGAGGATCCAATCGCTTTGCAAACGCTCGGGCGATAAGTAAAGGAATTTGTAGTTCCCGAATTGGCAATTGTCTAACAGCTCAATCATGTCATCGGTGGTAATTCCGCCGGTGAGCGCAATAGCCTTGATGTCTTTTTTTTGCAGGTTGGCCACTTGGTCTTTCATCAGTGCCACAAGTGGCGAAATCACCAGGCAGATACCGTCTTTGAGCATCGCTGGGACTTGAAAACAAATCGATTTTCCGCCGCCGGTTGGCATGAGCGCAAAAGTATCTTTGCCGCTTAAGACGGAGCTGATGATTTCCTGCTGAGGCTCGCGAAAAACATCGTGTTTCCAGTACTTTTTTAGGATTTCGAGAGAAGACAATTTTTAAATGTTGAATTAGGTATGTTGAATGACAAGCGGTGCGTGACCGTCAAGAGTGCTTAGGTAAATGTAAGGAATTTGTGGGGCAACCAAAGTATGGAAAATCTATAAATCTTGTTATCGATTTACGATTCGATGTTAGTTAAGCTTACTTAGGATAAAGTTGATGCGATTGTCTACCGAGTCCTTTGGCACCTCAATAAGCTGGTATCCATAATTCTCGTAGGTTTCGGTCAGGTGGTTGTAGATGAGTTTGGCCTGTTCGTAATTTTCGTAGCGCTCGTCATCGCTGATGTAGATTTCCTCCCAAGGCGGCAGGATGAAAATTTTGGTGTAGGTATGTTCCTTGCAGGCGGCGTCAAAAAACGCGGGGTAACTGTCGCCGATATAGTGCATATAGGCCAGAACGTCGGGAATGCCACGATCCAGGAAAACAAAGTCGTGCGGTTCCCTCAAGGCGTTGTGGTATTGCTTTTTTCGGCCTTCGAGCAGCAGTTCGCTAAACAACAACGGATTTTCCAGGAAGAGTTGCTCAATCCCTTGTTTTTTGGCTTCCATCGTCACTTCGCGCGAAATCTCGGGGTAACAGCAGTACCCTTTTTCTATCAATCCGTCGATGATAGTGGTCTTGCCGGTTCCGGGTCCGCCAATGATTACGATGATTTCTTTTTGCACTATTTTAGAAATAAGGCGCAAACTTACTCAATCTTATCGGCATTTGAAAAAATCAATCAAGTTAAAAATATGATAATTGTTAAAAAATCACAATCTGCGCGCGGCTTATCACGTTTGAAACCTTTATATTTGCTTTTATTTTTTGAAAATGGACGACAAGACCAAAGCCTTTTACGAGCGTCTTAAAACAGAACTCGACAACGCCAACCAGTGGCCTGCAGAATACCTGTTTAAATTCATAGTTCCCAGTGATAACGAAAAGATTGCAATGGTAGAAAGTGCCTTTGACCGTATGGGAGCCGTCATCAGGACCAACCAGTCAAAAACCGGTAAATTCACGAGCATTTCTATTGACGTGACCATGCCCGATGCCGATTCGATTGTCTCAAAATACCAGGAAGTAAGCACTATAGAAGGCATAATTTCCCTATAAAAACCATGGAAAAATACATTAAAGAAAACGCGAATGATGTCGTGTTCAATCTCGAATACAACTCAGAAAGGCACCACCTGATCATTCCCGAATACGGCCGCCATCTGCAAAAACTCATTGACCAGGCGGTGGTAATCCCAGACCGAGAAGAGCGCAACAAAATTGCCAAATACATCATCCAGGTCATGGGCAGCCTCAATCCGCATTTGCGCGATGTACCCGATTTTCAGCACAAGCTCTGGGACCAGATTTTTATCATGTCTGATTTCAAGTTAGATGTTGATTCACCGTATCCAATCCCATCGCGCGAGGTATTGCAACTCAAGCCCGATCCGCTTGCCTATCCACAGAATTTCCCCAAATACCGTTATTACGGCAACAACATCAAGTATATGGTGGATGTAGCCAACAAATGGGAGGAAGGCGAAATGAAAAGCGCCTTGGTCAAAGTTATCGCCAACCACATGAAGAAATCGTACTTGAGTTGGAACAAAGACACGGTAAAGGATGATGTGATTTTTGAGCATTTGCTCGAAATGTCGGGTGGGAAAATCAACCTGACCCAAAGTTCAGAAGAGTTGCTCAATACCAACGACCTGATGCGCACCAACAAACGCGTGACCAACAAAATCAATCCAGGTCAGCCACAACAAACCAATAACAAAAATCAGACGAACAAAAACGGAAAAGGGAAGAAGCCTTTCCAGAAAAATAATCAGAAATAGGTGCTAAGGTACGAAGGCGCTAAGGTTCAAAGGAAAAGCCAAAGAATCTCAAAAACCTCAGTACCTCAGAACCATAGAACCTCAGTACCTTAAACTATGGCAGTTTTTAAAATCGAAGGAGGCGTTCGCCTAAAAGGAGAAGTTATTCCGCAAGGAGCAAAAAATGAAGCGTTGCAAATCTTATGTGCCGTTTTGCTGACTCCAGAAAAAGTAACCATCAACAACATTCCAGACATCATCGATGTCAATAAACTCATCACCTTACTCGGAAATCTGGGTGTGAAAATCCAGAAAAACGGACACGGTTCGGTGACGTTCCAGAGCGACGAAGTCAATGTAGGTTACCTTGAAACCGAAGCTTTCAAAAAAGAAGGCGGTTCGCTTCGCGGATCGATTATGATTGTAGGGCCTTTGCTCGCGCGCTTTGGCAAAGGATACATACCAAAACCGGGCGGGGACAAAATAGGGAGAAGACGTCTTGATACGCATTTTGAAGGTTTCATCAACCTCGGTGCCAAATTCCGTTACAACCGCGAAGACCATTTCTATGGTGTAGAAGCGGCCGATGGGCTAGTTGGGGCCGACATGCTCTTAGATGAAGCCTCGGTAACCGGAACGGCCAACATCGTCATGGCAGCCGTTTTGGCCAAAGGTACCACTACCGTATACAACGCAGCCTGCGAACCGTATTTGCAGCAACTGTGTAAGATGCTCAATTCGATGGGTGCGAAAATTACAGGTGTTGGTTCTAATTTACTGACTATAGAAGGCGTAGAGAAACTGGGTGGTTGCGAGCACAGAATCCTACCCGATATGATTGAGATAGGGAGCTGGATTGGACTTGCCGCAATGACACGAAGCGAAATCACGATCAAAAATGTGAGCTGGGAGAACCTCGGCGTCATTCCAAATACTTTTAGGAAACTGGGTATTACACTCGAGAAACGAGGCGATGACATTTACATTCCTACCCACGAATCTTACCAGATTAAAACCGATATCGACGGATCGATCCTTACCGTTGCCGACGCACCCTGGCCAGGATTCACCCCCGATTTGTTGAGCATCATCCTCGTGGTAGCCACCCAGGCCAACGGCGATGTACTCATCCACCAGAAAATGTTTGAAAGCCGTTTGTTCTTTGTAGACAAGCTTATTGATATGGGCGCCAAGATCATGCTTTGTGATCCGCATCGCGCCGTAGTTATGGGGCACGATTTCAAATCGGTTCTCAAGGCTACCACGATGAGTTCGCCCGACATCCGTGCCGGAATCTCTTTGCTCATTGCGGCGCTTTCTGCCAAGGGAACCAGCATCATCCAGAATATTGAGCAAATCGATCGCGGTTACGAACGCATCGACGAGCGTTTGCGTGCACTCGGCGCCAAAATCACGCGCGAATAGCCCGATGGAAGTATTGAACCACGAGCAAACTGCCATCAAGGCTACTTATTTCAGCCTGATTGGGAATAGTCTGCTCGCGGTGATCAAGTTCCTCGCCGGATTTTTTGGAAATTCTTACGCCCTGATTGCCGATGCAATCGAATCAACGACGGATATTTTTTCGTCGTTTTTGGTTTTGTTCGGAATTAAATACGCCAACAAGCCCGCCGATGAAAACCATCCATACGGACATGGCCGCGCCGAACCGCTGATTACGTTTCTCGTGGTGGGTTTTCTCATTACTTCGGCCACGATTATTGCCTATGAAAGTGTGAGCAACATCCAAACCCCGCATGAATTGCCCAAACCCTGGACGCTGATTTTGCTCGCGACGATTATCTTCTGGAAAGAATATTCCTTTCGGATGGTAATGAAACGCAGCAAGGAGGCTAACAGTTCTTCGCTTAAGGCCGATGCCTGGCACCACCGCAGCGATGCGATTACTTCGATTGCAGCATTTATTGGAATATCTATCGCATTGTATCTGGGAAAAGGTTATGAATCTGCCGATGATTGGGCCGCACTTTTCGCTTCGGGATTTATCATGTACAACAGCTACCTGATTTTTCGTCCGGCCTTGGGCGAGATCATGGACGAGCATTTGTACGACGATTTGATCGAAGAAATCCGCAAGGTCGCCTTAGAAGTCGACGGTATTATCGGAACCGAGAAATGCTTCATCCGTAAAGCCGGAATGAAATACCATGTGGATTTACATGCCATTGTAGACGGAGATATTTCAGTAAAAGAAGGCCATCTGCTTGCGCACAATTTACAGGATGCGTTGCAGAAAGACATTCCTGAATTGGGTCATGTGCTGATTCATATTGAGCCGAATGACTACAATTAGGCTCGGTTCGCCACACTTCATCAAGTTGCATTTATCTTAACAGGTCTAAAATCTTAAGACCAAAAATGAATCCGTCGCCGCGATAACCCTGTTGGTAAGCGCGCACGTAATCCAACCTGAAAAACTTGAACTTGCCAAATCCCAGATTGTCCAATCCCACAGAAAATTCATGGTAAGGACTAAAGTTGGGCTTCGACAGATTGTGGTAACCTAACACAAGCGTCGATTTGAGTTTGCTCAGTAGCGGTAATTTGTTCATGATATATCCTTCGTCATTGTGCTCGGCATGCGTCTCGAAATAGGCGTCATTCGTACTGGCTATATAATAAGGTAGCAGGTTGAAAATGTTGAGGTAATCAGACGTTTGTCCAACGTGGGTCTGGTTGCCGATGGGATGGTAGTAATCGGTAAACGAAATGCTCTTGGCGTTGTAGAATTTCCCAGTTTTAAGCAGCACCGACAAAACACCCTTGTTGCCCAAAGTTATTTCATAGTCGAGCCGCGCATTCAGGTAGTCGAAGTGGTATTTTTTTTCACTCCCCGCAAATCCTTTCTCATAGCCAAGCTGGATTACCGGATATTTTTCGTTGCGCAGGTTGAATTTTCCGTCGGGCCTAATCCAGTATTGTTGCCCGAATTTGATTTGCGCAGCAACCGAAGCCTTTACCAGATTGTGCCTGGCAATCACCGGCGTAGAATAGTCATAAGGCAACAGCGGATTGTTGGATGTGTAGGGTTTGTCGCGTTTGAGAATCACATAATCGGTGTGGTTGAATAGCGGCTTGCGTTCTGAATAATCGATGGTGAGGAAACCCATGACTCCGTTGTAGACTTCGCGCTTGAATTGAAAGTTCGCGAAATTCCGTTCGTAAAGCTTCATGTAATTGTCCTTGAAAAATAAGGTGGCCGTACTGTTGATCATGGGGTTGATCTGCTCGACGCGGCTGAGTTGTTCGGTGCGGCTGCCGCCGGAGACCTGTATTTCACTGTAGTTGAGATTGCTGAATTTGTTGGTGTAAACAAAATCGGAGCGCAATTTTTTTTCAGACAAACCGTAACTGAAATTGGCTTTCAATGAAGAGAACAACCGCAAATCTTCGTCTTTTTTCATATAGGTCAATGAGGGTTGCAAGGTCCAGCCTTGAACAGTATTGAAGCCGAAGCCACGAAATAATCCGCTATAGGTGAGCTCCCATTTTTTGAAAGAATTTGAATATTTGTAACCGGTAAGAAAGTCGAAAGTCCTTAATTTATTGCCCTTTGCGTCGATCGAGTCGAGGTATTGTTTTGATTTTTTCTTGGTTTGCAGGATGTCCTTTTTAATATAATCGTTACTTTCCTCAATCGTCAAAGGAATCGGGCGGATTTTGTTCCAGAACAGTGTATCTTTTTTATTCGCGTTTTCTTCAAATGACAAGACTTGTTTGGTAAAGGTTTTTTGCTCGAAAGCTTCCTTAAATACATAATCCGAATATACATAGGTGAAACGCCCCGACATTTTCATAGTGAAAATCCCTGCCAAAAAGTCGAGCGTCTGCGAATTCTTGATCCAAATCTTATTCTGGCTGTTGTAATTAAAACTTTGTTTGAGTGTGATCGAGGTGAGCGCCGGGTTTTGGATTTGGCTTCCCTGTACGCTGAGGTCGGCGGCGTAAATCGCCCAACTGCCGTCTACGATATAGATGTAACCCTCCATTACCGGCTCTGTGATGCGACGCGGCGTGACCTTGATTTTGTTGATTTCCTGGTTGTCTTCGTTGAAATAACTGCCTTCCAGTTTGTATCGATAATAATTAAACGCGTTATCGGCAATGGGCGACACCACATTGATTTGCAGCGGAACATAATTGTCATACAGATCGAAATTGGCTGCAGCAGCATTGTTGAAACTAAAACCGTTATCATTGCCGCTCACCTTAGAGGCCACTATGGTTTCCTTGAGTTTGTCGGGTTTCTGGAAACTGATCTTGGAGACGGTTTCGGAAAGATAAAGGATGCCGCTACGGGTAGAATCGAGCGCTTCGTCAAACAGGTCGAATTTCTGTCCCATGATTTTCTTTGGCGCGTCCTTGACCCTGAAAATGCCGCGTGAATAAAAATTGGCTTCGTAACGCGCGGTCTTTTCTGTGTTGTCCTTCTTACTTGCAATGGCATTGCGGATAATCTGGTTGGCGGGATTGTCTTTTTTATTGACGGTGATTTCCTTGAGCGTGAAATTTTCTTCTGAAAGTTGCGCGTTGACCATGACAGGATTGGTTCCGATCGTTTCACGGATTTTTTTGGTTCGGAATCCAAGGCATTGAAATACAATCGTGTACTGACCAGGGCTTTTGAGATGCAAATCGTATTGTCCTTTTTCGTTGGTGTTGGTACCCGTGTAAGTGTTCTCGATAAAGACCGAGACCGATGGCAGTACATTGCCTTTCTCGTCGGTAACAGTACCTTTGACTTGGGCGAGGTTGGTGAGTGTGAAAAACAGCAGCAAACTTAGGAGGAATCTTCTCATGGACGTCTTTAAATAAGGAATGATTGTACCGCCAATCGATAGCTGTCAAGCCCAAAGCCGATAATAATACCCTTTGCATTGGGCGAGACAAACGATTGGTGCCTGAAACTTTCCCTCGAAAAAGTGTTGGAAATGTGCACTTCAATAACCGGTGCGGTGATGGCTTTCACGGCATCGCCAATCCCTATTGAAGTATGGGTGTAAGCCGCTGCATTAAGGATAATGCCATCGTGGGTAAATCCGGCTTTTTGTATTTGGTCTATGAGTTCGCCTTCTATATTGCTTTGGAAATAATCAATAGAGACCTCATGAAATTGATTGCGCAAGGTGATAATGTAGTCTTCAAAACTACTGGTTCCATAAACATCAGGTTCGCGTTTACCCAACAGATTAAGGTTTGGCCCGTTGATGATGATGAGTTTCATAGCGTATTTCTCTTTTTTACGTGGTACATTTTGGGCCAAGCGCCGCTGTGGTTAAATTAAAGGAAATAAAATGAAATGGGCAACAAAAAAGCCGATCCATCAAATGAACCGGCTTGGTGTTTTGTTAGCGTTGGCTTAGAATTTATATCCGACAGAAAGTTGGATGACGCGGTTTTTGATGCTTGCGTTGGTAGAGGCATCGGTGAGGCCGACTACATAATGTGCTTGTGCAAATAAGCTTTTGCCGATATCGAGGCCTAAACCGCCAACTACCGCAAAGTCAAAACTCTGGGACTTAGAAAACGGAGTGTCGATGTTATCGTCAACCAGGAAGGCAAATTGTGGACCCGCGTCGATACTGAGTATATCGGTCAACACATAATATTTCACCAAAACCGGCACCGTCACGTAGCTCAGGTTGATGTCTTCAACACCGGCGACGGTTACTTTTGAACCCTGCATAGAGTAAAGCAATTCGGGTTGGATGGCAAAATTGTTGTACTTAAGCTGTAAAACGGCACCCGCGTGAAACCCGGTGCGCATAGAAGTGTTGATAGTTCCCTCAGTGTCCGAGAAGTTCGCTCCTGCCTTGATTCCCAGCGCAATTTGTGCCTTTGCGCTTAAAACGCCAATCACAAGCATGCTCATTACAAATAGTTTTTTCATACTTAAAGGTTTTAGATTGATTAAAGTGAATGTCAAATTTAACTATTTAGAATTTTAAGAATCTGGAATTGGCTTGAAGTTAACAGTAAAAAAAAGTTGCTGTTGTTAACACGTGCTTTATCAACATGTTGACAAAATTGTTTATAACTTTAAGTTCAACCTTGTGCGACTAGCATTATTTTGAAGTTATTTTGTTGTCAGATTTATCACTAATCAAATGGAAATCAGATGAAAAAAGTAATTTTTGCTGTAATGGCTTTTGTAACCTTCGCTACCGTGAGCGCTCAGGACTTGAGGTTTGGTGTAAAGGCCGGATTGTTAACATCTTCGTATGATGGGCTGGCGCTGCATAATGACGACAATGGTTTAAGTGGCTATTATAACTATCCGTATTCTGGCAGGCTCAGTTCTACCGAATCCAGTATAGGATTCTACGCAGGTGGTTTGCTTGAATTTGGTCTCGTTAGCGATTTCAAATTGCAGCCAGAACTAACCTTAACCTATGTTCCCGGTAACCTCGGTTATATAGGAGTGAATGTTCCAGTCCTTGTAAAGTACTCTTTCTTTGATAAATTTTATGCGCAAGCAGGTCCGGCGGTTAATTTCGCGGTAGACGGCGACAATGAACAGTTCTCACCCAGTTTCGACCTCGGTGCAAGTTATGACCTCATGGAGAATTTCTATGTTGAACTTCGCGCAGACATAGGACTTTCGGGTTATTTAGGAACCAGCCTCAACGCTGGTGTCGGCTACAGATTTTAATTTCGTTCATAGTTCAAAATTTTGGGTAAAAAGCACTTCATAATAGGAGTGCTTTTTTTTTTTGGCTGTCTTTCTTATAACTTTATCGCGAATAAGTGTAAGGCTTCTTGCAGCGCATGAAAGTACTTTTGATTCATAACTTTAAATAAACACGTTATGAAAAAAGTCTTTTTATCGGCAATCGCCGTCTGCGCATTTGGATTGGCCAATGCCCAAAGTGTAAAATTTGGTGTCAAAGCAGGTGTAAACATTGCTACACTTACTGGCGACGCGGTCGCCGATGATGTGAGCATGAAAGTTGGTTTCAACGCCGGAGGTCTGGCAGAAATCAAATTTACCGACATGATCGCCCTTCAGCCCGAGGTTCTGTTCTCCATGCAAGGTGCCCGAACCGTGGATAGGTCTAACGACATAGTGGGCAACCGTTTTGAAGATGAAAGTTCGGTAAACCTAGGTTACATTAACGTTCCGGTAATGCTTAAGATTTACCCAACCAAATCATTTTTCCTCGAAGGAGGCCCACAAGTAGGTTTCTTGATCAGCGCGAAATCTAAAAATGACTACACGTCTAATTATGTCGACGGCACTACAACCGTAGAATCAGAAACTGTCGACATCAAAGACAACCTAAAAACCTTAGATGTTGCGTTTAACCTGGGATTGGGTTACGATTTTACAGAAAACCTGTTCATCAATGCCCGTTATAGCCTGGGATTGACCAATGTTTACGATACTCCCGATTTCTTAGGAGGTTTGGGCATAACAGAGCTTGATGCTAAAAACGGAACCATTTCGGTTAACGTAGGCTACAAATTCTAAGAACAATCCACACAAACCAACAAAGCATCCTTTTTTAAGGGATGCTTTTTTTTTGCGTTGAATTGCGTTTTCTTTGTATTATGAATTGGGCGAGCTACATTAAAAATTACCAGTCTTATCTTAGGATTGAGCGAGGGCTTTCTTCCAATACCATAGCCAATTATACCTTGGATATAGAACGACTTTGCCACTATCTTGATGCCAATAACGTTGCCGATAGTCCGAATCGAATTGCTGCCGAAACGCTACAACAATTCATTTACACCCTTTCTAAGGAGGTCAATCCAAGATCTCAGGCGCGCGTGATTTCCGGGCTCAAGAGTTTTTTTTCCTACCTGATTTTTGAAGATTATCGCACAGACAATCCGCTCGAACTCATCGAATCGCCGCGCATCGGGCGCAAACTGCCCGATACTTTATCGGTCGCCGAAATAGACGCATTGATTGCCGCCATTGATTTGGGCACTCCCGAAGGTGAACGCAATCGGGCCATGTTAGAAACCCTATACGGTTGCGGTCTTCGCGTCTCAGAACTCGTCACGCTTAAAATATCTGATTTGTTTTTCGATGAAGGCTTCCTTAAGATCACCGGCAAAGGAAACAAACAGCGTTTTGTACCGGTAGGCGAACTTACGCGCAAGTACATCGAAATTTACAAGGGGCAAATCCGTTCGCATCAAACCATACAAAAAGGATTTGAGGATACGCTATTCCTCAACCGCCGTGGCAAGCAGCTTACCCGTGCCATGATTTTCACGCTGATCAAATCACTAGCGGTAAAGATCGGGTTGCAAAAGAACATCAGCCCGCATACGCTGCGCCATTCGTTTGCTACGCATTTGCTGGAGAATGGAGCCGATTTGAGATCGATACAGCTCATGCTTGGTCACGAATCAATCACTACTACAGAGATTTATGTACACCTCGACCGCAAACACCTCTCGCAGGTCATCCACGCTTTTCATCCACGAAAGTGACATCAAACCGCGTCAATACTATTATTCTCATAAAAAAGACGTGTTTTTTTTGTAGTATTTAATTGTCGATAAATGTTAAAATTTGCATTTTATCGATAAAAAATGCTTTTAATCGATAAATATTATTTAAGTTTGGTTTCGCTAGTTGAAAAAAACTAACGGCATCCAATCAAATTTTTGCCCCAAATTAATTTGAATTAAATATGGAAACCTACGAATATTCTGATCTAAAGTACTTGGAGGAAAAGAATAATTTCTATAAGAAATTGTTGTTCCAGTCTCCAGATTTGATCTTTCAATTCAACCTGCCCAAAAAAGGAAAGCTGCATTTTTCGTTTCTGAGCAAATCGGTGATTACCCATTTCGAGCTTGCGCCACACGAGAAAAGCAACGACGCCATCACGGTGTTGAAAAGCCGGATTTTGCCCGAAGATTACCTCGGGTTTCTCCAATCCATACACGAGTCGCGTCTACATCGGGAATGGATACACGAGTTCCGGGCGGTGCTTCCCATAAGGGGATTGCGATGGTACAAAGCCACAGCCACCGTTTGCAGTAACGAGGATGGCTCGGTCGATTTCTACGGAAAAGTGACCGACATCACCGCCTATAAAGAGCAGGAACTTCGGCTCAAATTATCAGAGCAGCGCTTTCTGTTTGCCCTTGAGGCTTCTTCAGAAGGGATTTGGGACCTCGATGTCAAGACACAGAAGGTATTTTATTCCTCGCAATCCATGAAAATGCTCGAGTTCGAAGCCAAGGATACCATCGATTCTATTGACATGTGGGACAACCGCGTGCATCCGTCGGATAAGGAACAATACCTCGTAGACATCCAGCTCCATATCAACAATGTCACTCCTTATTATGAGAACGCCCAACGCGTGCTTACTCAATCGGGCGATTACAAATGGATTTTGAGCCGTGGGAAAATCATAGAACGCGACGCCCGAAACAGACCGCTAAGAATCATCGGCACGCACACCGACATCTCGGCACAAAAGGAAAAAGAAAAAGTGCTGCAGCAAACCGTAGAAATCGTTGGCGCACAAAACAGCCGATTGCTCAATTTTGCACACATCGTCTCGCACAACCTTCGTTCGCATTCTGGAAATATCAAAATGTTGTTGGATATCATCAGCGAAGAATCCGACGAGGAAATCATACGAGAAAGCTTCACACACCTGCGTAGTTCCTCGCACGCGTTGACACAAACCATCGATCACCTCAAGGAATTGGTCGAGATCCAGACCGAACTGATTCACAAACGAGAAAATCTCAACATCAATACTTTCCTCGGTAAAACCCTCGACATCCTCGCCGAGGAGATCAATAAAAACAAAGTCGTTATCAAGAACAACATATGTAGCGAGCAAACCATCACATTCAATCCGGCTTACCTCGAGAGTATTTTGCTTAACTTTACCTCAAACGCCATCAAGTATTCACATCCCGAAAGGCGGCCCGTCATTTCCTATTCTATGGTTGTGAAAAACTCACAAAAAATCTTGAAAATTCGCGATAACGGGCTAGGGATTAACTTAGAAAGACACGGTAAAAAAATCTTTGGCATGTACAAGACCTTTCATAAAAATCAGGATTCACGCGGAATTGGGTTGTTCATCACCAAAAATCAGATAGAAGCCATGGGCGGAACCGTCGCCGTGCAAAGCCAGGTAGGGAAGGGTACCACATTTAAAATCTATTTCAATGAGTAAGTTTAAGGAAGTCTTTGTGGTGGATGA
>ENA-UOWO01003457-UOWO01003457.1-activated-sludge-metagenome-genome-assembly--contig:-NODE-3457-length-18276-cov-11.799737_pt1 | contig 18276 bp, 11 predicted proteins | sample MGYA00238148_ERZ761564 | MGnify/ENA primary metagenome ERZ761564 (study PRJEB28885, sample SAMN05720194) | activated sludge metagenome | isolation source: Anaerobic digester | place: USA...
GACTCTTCGATGGTGTTGACCGCATCCCGCAGCGCTTTGGGTATCTCCACGCTTCCCTGCAGGGCGTTGGAGGCCGCCGTCACCTCGAACTGCAGCGCCGTGAGGTGCTGGCCGAGGGAGTCGTGGATCTCGCGCGCGATGCGGCGCCGCTCTTCCTCCTGTACCTGCACAAGCCGCATCGAGACCATGCGCAAGCTCTCCAGGGTTGTCACCTGCCCGGTGACATCGAGATTCATCCCCACCAGACCGATGAGCGTGCCGTCTTCGGTCAGCACGGGACTGAGGATCGCCGAATAATAGACCATCCCGCTCTCCCGTTCCACCGAAAAGGCGGCCTGCACTGTGCTGCGGTTGGAGATAACCTGTTTGATCAGCATTCTGAGCGTTCTGGCCACCGTGCGGTCCTTGATCACCGAACTGACCGTGCGGCCAAGGGCTGGCCCCCAGGACTCCTGAAAAGCGGCATTGGTCTCCCGGAAGCGGCCATCGAGGGCCATACCATAGACCTCGTAACGGATGCTGTTGAAGAGCGAACGGTAGCGCGCCTCACTGATCCGCAGAGCTTCCGCGATCTCTTTCTGTTCGGTGATATCGCGCAGAAAGCCTTCCACCCCGGTGACGATGCCATCCTTGATCACCCGGCGCATGTTAAAACTCACCCAGCGGCGCTCGCCGTCTGCGAGCGCGATGTGAATCTCCGCGTAATTGATACTCTTGCCGCTCATGGCCCGGGCGAAGAAATTCACAACCCGCTCCCGGATCTCCGCTTCTGCATGGCTGTCAACCCTCAGACCGACGAGTTCCTCGGGCTTGAAACGGAGGATTTTGGCAAATGCGAGATTGCAGTTCCGGAAAACACCCTCAGTGTCAATAAAAAAATAACCGTCGACGGAACGCTCAATGATGTCGCGGGAGCGCTGTTCGGATTCAGCGAGGCGGCTGGCGGTCTCCTTGTAGTCGGTGATATCGCGCGCAACGCCGAGGACCTGGATGACCGTGCCCTCCTGGTCAAAAATCGGTGCCAGCCAGGTCCCGAGCCAACGCGAGCGGCCGGAAAACTCCACCAGGTTCTCAGAATAGCGGGGGTTACCGCTCTTGAAGATCCCCTGGATAATGTTCTTCTGCCGGTCGCCGATTTGACCGCCGAAGTATTCATTCCCCGGCCTGCCGATGGCTTTGTCCGCCTTTTTGCCGATGACCTGTGCGGCATACTGGTTGATGTATACTATCCGGTCCTCCCGGTCGAGGATGAAAATCTGGTCATGGGCCGCCTCTGCCAGAGTCCGGTAGCGCTCCTCGCTCCGGCGCAGAGCCTCCTCGGTGCGATGCAGTTCAGTGACATCCCGGACAATACCGATCATTCCGGTGGGAACGTCCCGGGCATCCCGGAGAATGGAGGTGCTGATCTCTACCAGGAACTCGCTGCCGTCCCGCCGGCGCATCAGCCCGCGCTCGCCGCTCAGCGTCTCCCCAACCGGCAGGGACCAGTACAATTTTTGCAGCCGCGCCAGAAATTCGGGGCTCAGCAGATCCTTGCCATATAGTCCAGCCTGCAGAAACTTTTCACTCGACTCGTAGCCGAAAAGCCGGGCGTAACCGTCATTGGCGATCAGATATTTCCCGTGCACATCCGTCAACGCGATCGCCTCGGGTGAGGTGAAGATGATCTGCCGGTAGCGGCTCTCGCTCTCGCGCAGCTCCGCCTCGGCCTTGCGCCGCTCCTCGATCTCCGACTCCATGCTGTTCAGGAGCCGCGCGTGTTCGAGGGCAACGCCGATCTGGTTGCCTATGCTGGTCAGCGCCTCGGTTGAAAAGACCTGCAGGACTTTAATACTGCGCATCCCCAGGTTCATCGAGCCCAGCGGCCGTTCATTGCTGAATATGGGTATGGTGACGAAGCTTTGGATGCCGGCTTTATAGAGGGGGGGATAGGCCTCGATGGCATGGATATCGGGAATATGGATAACCCGCTGCTGACGCATCGCCGCCCACGACTGTGAAGTGGGGGTATCCAGCGGCGCCAGCGCGTAGGCTTCGCGCTTGGTCATGCCGCGGTAGCGGATCGGCCGCATTCTCCCCGGCCGCGATTCATCCAGCAGATAGAGCACTCCGTGATCCGCCTGGGTCAGCCGGATGAGGCTTTTAACAGCGTTATCGAGAATGGTACCCAGATCGAGCGAGGCGTTGGTCATGGCGGCGATGCTGTTGATCACCTCCAGTTCGTCCGCCCTGCGCCGCAGCTGCTCCTGCATCCGCTTCAGATCGGCGATCTCGTGCGAGGTAGAGGAATCTTCGCTGTTTGCCTCCTCCTCCGCATCGGGTGCGCGCGTGACTTTTTTCCCGTCCTCTTCCAGGACTTGTCTCTTCCTGCCGGGCACCTTCTCCCGCCTTCCTGAATGGTAAAGTGTTATTTTCTCCTTTCCTGAATTTCATCATATCAGAGGAAAATAGCAAGAAGTATTCTGTGCTTCAGCGCAGCAGCAGCATGGATCGCCGCTCTAACCGGCTGCCACAGCTCAGGGTGTAGAAATAGAGACCGCCCGCGACCGGTTGGCCATAGCCATCGCAGCCGTCCCAGCGCACCTGAAATTCACCCGGTTCCTGCACCGATTCAACCAGCCGCCGTACCTCCTGGCCGCGGCTGTTAAAGATCACCAGGGCGACCGCCCCCGCCTCCGCCAGACGGTAGCGGATGGTCGTGACCGGATTGAAAGGGTTGGGATAGTTCTGCTCGAGCGCAAAGAGAGCGGGCTGCACCCAGCTCGCCTCCCGCGCCGGCAGATAGGTCGCGGTGCCGTCAAAATCGATCTGTCTGAGACGGTAGCCGTAACTCCCCTCCTGCTGCACCGGGTCGAGATAGCGATAGTTCTTCCGGCTCATGCTGCTGTGATGGCCCTCGACAAAGGCGATTTTTTTCCAGCCCTCCTCCCGGCCGGCTGCACGGCGTTCGATCTCAAAGCCATAGTTCTCGGTCTCGGTCGCGGTCACCCACTCGAGCTCAATGCCCTCCACCCGGGCGGTGGCGGAAAAGGCGAGCAGTTCCACCGGCAGATCGTTGGCCTCGAGGGTCGTGAACCGCCGGATTCCGGACCACTCTCCCGCGCCGCCGCTGCTGACGGCACGGATGCGCCAGAAATAGGTTGTTTTGGAGTCCAGTTCGTTAACCGGCCAGTAGAGCAGGGGGATCTCCTCCTGATCGATGAGAAGGCTCGAAAAACCGGGGTCGGCCGCCAGCTGCAAATGATAGGCAATGGCCCCCGCCGACGGCTGCCAGGAAAAAACCACATCCAGCGGGGCATCCCGCTCGCCATCACCCGGGGTCACCTGCAGAGGAGCCTCGGGGAGTTGGAGGGCGAGCGAAAAGGTGATGGCCGGACCGGCTGTGCCCACGCCGAAAAGATCGAGGCCGCCTGGCGTGCCATCCGCGAGAAGAGGGGCCGGGTTGCTTCCATCATTAAAAGCGGTGCGGCCGGCGTCGGCGGTGAATGTGGCGCTCCAGAGATTGCCGTCGGCGGCCGGGGTGCCGTCCGGACGATAGACATAGAGCTCATCGGGAAGCGCACCATTGCCGTAGCGTTGGAGATCGCGCTGATCGACGCGGTAGACCAGCAGGCCGTCGCCGGGGAGCGCCGACTCGAAAATGCTGCCGGCGCGGCGCCGGTATTCCAGAACGAAGAATTCACCGCCCTCCGGATCCGCCGGCGAGAGAATGCGGAAGGCGCTGCCCTCCGCGGCGGTCAGGGGCTGGAGCGTGTAGGTGCCATTGGCGGCAAGCAGCGGCAGGTCGGCGATCCAGCCGCCGTACTTGTGCTTGCACCAGGCGCCGGGATGCTGCGGCGGCGCGGTCGGACTGGCCATGACGTCCCAGACTCCCACCGGATTGAGGCCGTCATAGTTGTAGTGGTAGAGATCGGGAAAACCGATGGTGTGCAGCATCTCGTGCACCAGCACATGGGTGCTGCCGTTGCCGACAAAACTCTCGAGCGTAAAGCTGTAGGAGTAGGCCCGCTTGCCGTTGATGGAGACCGCGTACTCGTAAAGAGCCCAGGCGTGCGGCCAGAGCAGGGTGTTCCAGGCCGAGGGGCTGCCCCTGACGATGAAGACCATATTGTCGATGAGGCCATCGCCGTCACCGTCCAGATCCAGCCCGGCCGGAATCTGCCCCTTGACCGCTTCGAGGGCGTTTCTGATCAGCGTCTGTTCGCGCTCGCTGCGCTCTTCCGCGTCGGCATACCCCAGGGCGTCATCGGTCGCGGGCTTGTAATAGCCGCGCGGATGACCATCCCGGTAGGAGACGATCGTGCTGCCAGGCGGAGGGTAAAAGTGGGATTCCACCGCGAGCTGCTGATAGGAGACCTCGCGGAAATAGTTGTAAACAGAGTTGAACCCGGGCTCGGAGCTGTTGAAGGAGGCGTTGTAGGTGGAGATCGGCCCGGTGAATTCGGGATCGTCGCTGCAGCGGATAAAGACGACCAGATTTTTCATCACGCCGGTGCCGGGCGCGTTCTTGCCGGCCAGGCCGGGCTCCTTGCGCAGGGCGGGCGAATGGAAATCGCGCCGCAGCTGCTCCAAATCCCCGGGTACCAGCGGAATGCCCGGTACCAGCCCGGCGGCCACCGGGTCGGCCTCGCCGACGCGGTGCACCGTCGCGGCCAGCCCCGCGCCCGACCGCTGGCCGTAGAGATACCAGCCGCTGCCGGGCTCCTTGATGACCGGAAAACCGAGGCGGTCGTGCACCCAATTAAAATATTCGTCGCCGGTGATGTAACACTGCACCTCCCGGCCGTCCGGCTGCCGCAGAACGACCGGTACATCCTCCAGCCAGGCCGCCCGGGCCGCCCCCGCTGCGGCGATCACCAGCCCGGAGGCGACTGTAAACCATCTCTTCCACCTCTTCACGCGCATCCACCCTCTCCGCCACCGCATCCATTTCCGGTGTGGCCTTGACTACCCATTTCCCCGGCATAATGCCCGGCAAAAGCGCCGGAGTGTTGACATTATGCCCCATCTGCAGCCCGGATGCGCCACGGTCCGGCTGCCTGAAAGAGATTCAAGTTATTGTTTTAAATAACCCGGATCTTCTCTTCAGGCCGGAACGGGGCGCCCGGCACTGCAGTGTAATGCAACGGGCATGCCAAAGGAGAAAAGTGAAGGAAAAATTCAGGGCACAAGCAGGAGTTTGCCGAGGGCTTGCCGGGAGCAGAGGTAATCCTGCGCCGCCGCTGCATCTGTGAGGGCGAATTCCTGCGCGATGACGAGCTGAAGCCGCCCCGCCGCCATCCAGGCGAAGAGGTCGCCGCTGCGCCGCTGCACCTCCTCCGCGCTGGCGGCATAGCTGGCCAGGACCGGCCGTGTGAGATAGAGCGATCCTGCCGCGGCAAGCCGGCCGGGATCGAAAGGCGGCACCGCCCCGCTCGACTGGCCGAAGAGCGCCAGCAGCCCGCGCACGCGCAGGGCGGCCATGCTCCCCTCAAAGGTCGCTGCCCCCACCGAATCGTAGACCACATCGACGCCGCGGCCCCCGCTCCAGGCGCGGGCCTGCTGCGGCCACGCCGGATCCCCGGAAAAAAGCACCGCCTCCGCGCCGCAGCGCCGGGCGATTTCACCCTTTTCCGGTGTGGAAACCACCGCCGCCACCTGCGCACCGAGCAGCGACGCCATCTGTACCAGCAGCTGTCCGGTCCCGCCGGCGGCGGCATGCACAAGGGCGCGCACGCCCGTCTTGAGGGCGAAGGTGTCATGGCTGAGATAGTGGGCGGTCATCCCCTGCAGCATCACGGCGGCCCCCTGCGCGAAGGAGAGTTCCGCGGGCAGACGCACCAGTTTCCATGCGGGTACGACATTATATTCCGCGTAGCCGCCGGCGTGCATCGCCCAGGCGACCCGATCGCCCGGCCGGAGCCCCTCGACCCCGGCCCCGACGGCGTCGACCGTGCCGGCACCCTCCTGGCCCGGGATGTAGGGCAGCGCCACCTTGTAGAGTCCCGTGCGATGATAGATGTCGATGAAATTGACCCCGGCCGCGGCCAGCTTGACCCGCACCTCGCCCGCGCCGGGCTGCGGCAGGGCGATTTCTTCCGGCGCCAGCACGGAGGAATCCCCGGTGCTGTGCATGCGAATGGCGATCATATTTTTCTCCTTCACAAGCCCAAGGCGGCAAAAATATGCTGGATTATATCCTAAAATAATGGTAAATTTGGTCTTGTGCAATATTAAAAAGCCGGCCCGCCGGCCCGAACCCAAACCGTCAGGAAAATTTCTTCATGTCCGCAGCAAAAAAACTGGTCGATTCGATCTCGCGCAAACATCTTTTACGGGACTATATCGCCATCATCATCGGCGCTTTCATCATGGCTTCCGGCATCGCCATCTTTCTGGTCGATGCCAAGGTGGTCCCCGGCGGCGTGAGCGGGCTCGCCATGGCTTTTCACTACCTCTCGGCCGGAAAAATCCCGGTCGGCATGATGATGTGGGTGTTCAACATCCCCCTCTATATCTGGGGCGTCCGGGAGCTGGGCAAACAGTTCGGCGCCCGCACCTTTGTCGGTTTCACCGCCAACTCTTTCTTCATCGATCTGCTGCGCGGCCAGCTGCCTTTTATTTCGGGCCTGCGCCTGCAAGAGCATCCGGCCATCGTCGCCCTGCGCCAGAACGACTTTCTCTTCCTCATCCTCATCGGCAGTGTGCTGCTCGGGGTCGGACTGGGCATCATCTTTAAATTCCGCGGCAGCACCGCGGGCTCCGATGTCCTCGCCGCTGTCGGCCAGAAGCGCTGGGGCCTCAAGCCCGGCATGGTCTTTATGGTCGTCGACTCGCTGGTGATCGCATTCGCCGGGCTGGTCATCCACTACCGCCATCTCGCCGCCGACCGGCCGGCCCTGACCCTGACCCTTTACGCTTTTTTCCTCCTCTTCGTCTCCAGCCGCCTCGTGGATGTGATCATCGACGGCTTTGATTATGCCCGTTCAGTGATGATCGTCTCCTCCAGGTCAGAGGAGATCTCCAAACATATCGTCCAGGATATGGGACGGGGCGCCACTGCCATCGCCGCCCGGGGGGTCTATACCGATGAGCAGCGCGAGGTGCTCTATACTGTCGTCAGCCCCAAGGAGATCGGCACCCTGATCGAGGTGGTCAAGCAGATCGATCCCCGGGCCTTCGTCATCGTCAACAACGTCCACGAGGTGCTGGGCGAAGGCTTCCGCGGCAGGATCTAGACGGAGCGGCACCGCAGGCCGGAAGCCTCAGCCACAGGAACGGACCATTTCAGCGGGAATACCATGCGCGTACTCCTCCTCAATCCGCCCTTCCTTCCCCGTTACAGCCGCAGCCACCGGCTGCCGGCGGTGGCCAAATCGGGCAATCTCTTCTATCCCCACTGGCTGGCCCTCGCCGGGGCCGTGCTGGACCAGCGCGGCCACACGATCGAACTCTTCGACTGCCCGGCCGAGGGGGTCGAGTTGCCGTTCCTCCTCAAGCTGGCCGCCCGGTTCGATCCCGGCCTGATTGTGATGGACTCTTCCACCCCAAGCTGGTACACCGACTGCGAGACCGCCCAGGCCCTGCGGGAGACGCTGCACCACTGCCGGATCTGCATGACCGGCAACCACGCCACTTTCTTCTGGCGGCAGACCTTCGAGCGCGCCCCGGCCGTCGACCACGTCGCCCTCGGCGAATATGAAGAGACCGTGGCCGATCTCGCCGATGCGATTGACAAGGGCGGCGACATCAACGCCATCCCCGGCCTGGCGTCCCGCGCCCATCTGCAGAGCGGCCGCCCGCTGCTCCGCCCCCTCAACGACAACCTCGACCGGCTGCCCATGGTCTCGCCCATCTACCAGCGCTTCCTCGAGCCCGAACTCTACACCTTCAACCTCTCCGCCCATCCCTTCGTCCAGATCATGGCCGGCCGCGGCTGCCCCGCCAGCTGCTTCTTCTGCTCCTATCCCCAGATCTCGCAGGGCACACCCTACCGCCATCGCACCGCAGAGAATATCGTCAACGAAATGAACTGGATCAAGAAAAACATGCCGCAGATCAAACAGGTCAATTTCGAAGACGACAACTTTGGCGCCGACCGGGCCTTCGCCCGCCGCCTCGGTGAGGTCGCCCGCGTCAGCAAGGTCGATCTTCCCTTTTTTGCCAATATCAGCGCCTCCCTCGACCCCGGCAGTCTCGAAGCCCTCAAGGCCGCCGGCCTCCATATCTGCTCCGTCGGCTTTGATACCATTCGCTACTCCCTGCTCGAAAAAATGGGCAAGCTCCAGACCGAGAAGAGCATCCACGATTTCATGGCCGCAACGCGCCGGCTCGGCATCCTCGTCCATGGCTGCTTCATGGTCGGCTTTCCCGGCGAGAGCCGCGGCAGCATGCGCGAACTCTACGACTGGGCCTGCCGGATCAGGCCCGACAGCGCCCAATTCTATCCGGTCATGCCCTATCCGGGCACCGGCGCCTGGCACTTTTACAACGACAAGGGCTGCCTGGCGACGACCAGTTTCAGGGACTGGCTGACCCGCGCGGGCTGGCCGCGCTGCGTCCTCAACCTGCCCGGGCTGACACTCCACGAGATCGATGAATTTTGCGACCGCGCCTTCGTCCGCTTTCATCTCCGCCCCCGCTACCTGGCCCAGAAGCTCTGGCAGGCCCTGAATAATCCGCGGGAGGGGCTGCGCTCCATCCGCGCTGCCCTGCTTTTCACCCGCTATCTGAGAGACAAGCGGGAACAGCGGCCGGCGCCCCTGCCGGCGCAAAAAATGGGCGTCACGGAGACCTGGCGGATGATGCCCGTCATCCCCGCGGGGCGTATGCAGCTCATCGAACGCCACTCACAGGCGCACTCTCCGGATACCGGCCATCCCGATCAGCAGCGATAGGAGCAGCCCCGGATACATCGGCTCGAGTCCCCACCAGTAGCTCCCCCCGTGGGCCATGCCCCACATCAGCCAGCTCATCGAGAGCAGCCATCCCCCCAGCATAGCCGCCAGAGCGAAACGCGGCCGCAGAACGATCCCCGGCCAGTAGCTGGCCATCAGCGGCAGCAGCAGCCCGGGGATGCAGGCGCTGCCGACCGCATACCAGATCCGCACCACCGAAGGCAGGGTCAGGGCAAGGACGATCCCGTAGATCGAGGCGAGGAGCAGGCCGATCCGCGTCCAGCGCTCAGCCGCCCCGCGCTCCTCCTTCCCCCGCATACGCAGGATTCTGCCCGCGACATCGTTGCCGATGGTCATGCCGCCGATAAAGACATAGCTGCTCAGGGTCGACATGACCGTGGCGAGCAGACCGATGAAAAAGAGTCCCTTGGCGGCCGCCGGCAGCAGACGCTCGGCCAGAAGCGGATAGGAAAAGATCGGACTCTCCAGAACGGGAAGCACGGCGCGGGCGTAGAGGCCGGTCGTGGTGGTGAGAAAATCGAAGAGCATCCAGAAGAGGATGGAGACGAGGATGCCGCGCCGGGCGGTGGCGCTGTCCCGGGCGGCGGCGCAGCGCTGGTGAAAGCCGGGATCGACCAGAGTCCAGAGGCCGATGAAATACCAGACCAGGATATACTGCGGGGTATTGCCGCCGTGCCAGGTCAGGTTGACCGCCGGCAGATTCGCCTTGAGGAAGGAGAGGCCGCCGAAGCGGAAAAAGGCAAAACCGACGATAAGGATAAACCCGGCGAACATGAGCATGAACTCCGCCAGGTTGACCGCCACATTGGAGCGGAACCCCCCCTTGGCCAGGTAGATCAGGCTCACCAGCGCGGTGAGAAGAAGAGCCAGGGGCAGGGGCAATCCGAAGATGAGCTGCGCCAGCACCCCGAGCATGAGCAGGTAAGGGGCCGGAGTGACCAGGAGAAAGACCAGCAGGGCGCCGAGCAGGCCTGCCGGCTGGCCATAATGTTGGGCGAGTTTGTCCGGGATCGTGACCAGCCCGCTGGCGCGCACCCGGCCGGCTAGAAAAAAAGCGAAGAGCAGGGCGAAAAGATAATAGGGGGCCCCGAACATGACCCAGCTGGCGACGCCATAGGTGTAGGAAAATTCGCCGGTGCCGAGAATGCCGCCGTACCAGGTCGAGACCAGGCTGGCGACAAACATCGGCAGGGTGAGAGTGCGCCCGGCGAGAAGAAAATCGGCGGCCGTCTCGCTCCCGCTAGCTGATTTCTCGCTCCCGCCCGCCGCCTTCTCGCTCCCGCCTGGTTCTGTCCCCGCAGTTTCAGATCTACTGCGGAAACCAATCCACAAAATAATTGCAAAATATAATATTATCAAAACGATATCTATTGGCGCAAAGGAGATCATTTTCGCTCCACAACAAATAGCAGCAGCGTGCCTTTGTGCAACGTGATCTCAACCGGGCTATCGCTGACCAGATTGCTGATGCCCTCGCGCACACCGAGCTCGAGCACCGCTTGATTGAGAGGGTAGGCCAGCCCCCGCGTCGTGACCCCCTCGCAGCGCCCCAGGGGCAGCAGGGAGACGGTGGTGCCCTTCGGCAGCGGCAGCGAGACCGCTCCATCAATGATGCGCATCCGGCACCAGGAGTCGACGAAAAGCAGGTCGATGCGCGGGTGATATTTGGCCAGAATGCTGAAATTGGCGAGGGTGTGGTCGGGCCGGCGGCCGGTCGCGCCGATTACCACCGCCCTGGTGATCCCCCGCTGCAGAAGCAGGTCGAGGGCCTTTTCAAGGTCGGTATTCTCCTGATCCTCGCTGCGGATCTTTTCGGCGAAGGCAAAGGCCGCGGCCGTCCGGGGCGAAAGGGAATCGAGGTCGCCGATGACGATGTGGGGGGTGATCCCGCGGGCGAGAGCGCGGTTGGCTCCGCCGTCGGCGCAGATGATGAGGGTTTCGTCATCGAGCAGGGCGGCGATCCGCCGCCGCGAAGGCAGGGGACCGTTGCCGATGATGAGGGCCTTGTGGAATCGTTTCAATGTTCAGCTCCAGATTCATTCCGGCGGCGACCTGCCGCGCGGTCACAGCTCCAGATTCATCCCGACATAGATCGAACGCGTCGCCCCGGGAAAGAACTCATCCCCCTCCCCCCCGGCCGCATAGAGGGCATCGAAGAGATTGGTGATTGTCACCTGCCACGCCACCGACTGCACGCCCGGGATCCCCTCCAGTGTATAGCCCAGATGGAGGTCGGCCAGGGTGCAGGCTGCAACCCGCTGGGCGGGATTTTCCAGGTTGGTGGTGTAAAAAGCGCCGACACGGCGGCCGGAGGCCGACAGCTCCCACCCCTCGCTCCGGTAGCTCACCCGGGCGTTGGCTAAAAGGCCGGGAAAGCCGGCGATGGTGTTGCCGTCGAGGCGGAGCGGCCCCTCCTCGCCGTACTGGGTATGCCGCACCAGGGTGTTGCTGCTCCAGGTGAGATTGCCGCTCACCTGCCACAAGGGCGAGAGCCGCGCCCGGCCGGTCAGCTCGAGCCCCTGGTGGCGGGTCTTTTCGGCATTGCCGGTGACCGGCTGACCGAAGCGGTCGAGCCGCCCGCTCTTGACGATTTCATCCCGGAAATCCATGCGGAAATAGTTGGCGGTCACATCCAGCCAGCTGTTGGCATAACTCCCCCCCGCCTCAAGATTGTACAGGGTCTCGTGTCTGACCAGAGGGGCGCTGAAATCATAGCCGGCGCCGCGCGGGGCGAACTGCGGCCGCACCGGCGCCCCCCAGATCTCGGGCGTGCTCGCCTCGGCCGCATCGTAGAGGTTCTTCAGCCGCGGCTCGCGGCTGGTGCGGGCCAGGGTGAGATAGCCGCTCCACTGCGGGGAAAAGTGATAGTTGGCCCCGATCTTGGGATTGAAGAAGAAATAGGGTACGGAAAAATCGGTGCCGACATACTTTTCATCATAAAGGCGATAGGTGTGGTGAACCAGGGTCGCCTCGGCGAGCAGGCGCAGTTTTTCCGCCGCCGTGTAGACCTCGTTGGCGTAGAGGGAGAACATGCGCTTGCCGCCGCGGTATTCATAGTACCGATAGCCGGGGGTCACACCCGCGGGCAGCCCCTCTCCCCACTTCAGGGTGCCGTAATGGAGGGAGCGGTGGAGGCGCGCCTCGCCGCCCAGGGTGAGAGTGCCCCGGTTGTGGCTGATCTGCGCGCGCGGCATCCAGCCGTACTGGTCATTCTCGACGGCGGCGTGGATGAGAGCATTGGGAATGTAGAGGTCGTCGGGATCGCCCGGTACAGTGAAACCGTTCTCCGGCGTGATGCGGTAATAGCTCCAGGGGGCCCAGGAGCCGTCATAGTCGTAAAAGCCGTCGCCGCGCACGTAAAAGAGGGTGTTGTGCAGGGTCGTCCGGCCGAGCCGCCACTCGTGGATGAGCTCGTAATGGGGCTGGGAAAAATTCTCGATCTCTTCGGGCCGGCGGATCGGATTGTCCCGCCGCATTTTGCGGTCGCCCAGGGCCGCGGCCGGCACCCCGTAATAGGCGAGGTGGTCGGAGACCGGGCCGCCGTAAAGATTGATCTGGGTGGTCATGTTGCGGTCGAAGCGGGCCGCGCCGAGAAAATAGCTGCCCAGATCGGCCCAGCTGTTGTCGCGGTAGCCGTCGCTGCTGATGCGGCTCAGCCGCCCGTAGATGGCGTAGCGGTTATCGATGAGCCCCGAGCTGGCCGTAAGGCCGGCCTTGCGGGTGTTGAAGGTGCCGTACCCCCCGGTCAGGGTGATGCCGCGGCGGCGCGAGAAATTGGAGGTGATCAGGTTGATCGCCCCGCCGATGGCCGGCGTGCCGCTGAAGAGGCTGCCCGCCCCGCGCTGCACCTGGATCTGCTCGAGATTGGCGGCCAGATCGGGAAAATCGAGCCAGTAGACCATGTGGTCCTCAGGATCGTTCTGGGGCACGCCATTGACCAGCACCGAGACCCGGCGCTGATCAAAACCGCGCAGATTGAGATAGGTGTAGCCGATGCCGTTGCCGCTCTCGGAATAAAAAGTGGTGGAGGGAAGCTCCGAGAGCAGCACCGGAATATCCTGGACGGTATGGCGCTGGCGGATCTCCTGCTGCCTGAGGGCGGCCGTGGAGGCCGACCATTCGGTCTCGCGCGTGCGCGAGGCGGTGATGAGAATGCTCTGCAGGGGGAGGATCGTCGGCTTGAGGGCGATGGCCGGCTGCCCGGTGGCAACCGAGGAAACCGGGAGCCGGGCGGTTTCATAACCGAGCAGGCGCACGGTCAGAACGGCCTGATCAGCTTGCAGATGGCGGAGGAGAAAACGGCCGTCATCTCCGCTGATGGCCCCCAGCCGGGTGCCCTCGACGGTGATCTGCGCGCCGGCCAGGGGTGCGCCGCTCTGGACGTCATAGACCCGGCCGGTCAGAGACCAGGGCTGCGCCCAGGCCAGGCTGGCTGTGAATATGAAAATCAGGATCTGTTTCATTGCACTTTATCTCCTCAAAAACGCTCGCCTCCCTGAACAGGGGCATCCTCCGTCTCGCTCCCACCTCAATAAAAAAGCCGCTCCCTGAACAGGGGCATCCTCCGTTTCACTCCCACCTCAATAAAAAAGCCGCTCCCTGAAAAGGGGAAGCGGCTTGAGCATGCGAAAAGGCCGATTCGTTTGCCTACGCCGGTATTACCCGGATCAGGTCATCGTCCCGAAGGACATAGGGTATGATCTCAGACTCGCAAAAAAGGTGGCGAGACACCCCTAACGGTGGAAAGCTATAAAGAACATTCCAGTTCACCCATCAGAACACCCTGCAGCCCGCTTTTATTTCCCCTCCTCCTCCCTCCCGCCGGGCGGGAATAGCTCTCACCATGCGGAGGTTATTATTTTCGTATATACGAACCAATAGCAGCGGAGTCAATTCGATGGAATATAAATCAAACCTCAAGGTGGCCGTGATCGGCGCCGGGCAGGTCGGCTCGACCTTTGCCTATGCCCTGCTCATCCGCGGCCTCGCGTCTGAAATCGTCCTCATCGATGCCAACCGTGACCTCGCCGAAGGCCAGGCGGAGGACATGAGCCATGGTTTGCCCTATGTGCGTCCGGCCCATATTTACGCCGGCGACTATGCCGATTGCCGGGAGGCGGATATTATCGTCATCACCGCGGGGGCTGCGCAAAAACCCGGGGAGAGCAGGCTCGAGCTCACCCGGCGCAATGTCGAAATCTACCGGCAGATCATTCCGGCCATCGCCCGCTACACCACCTCCGCGATCCTGATCATCGTCTCCAACCCGGTCGATGTGCTCACCTATGCCGCGGTCAAGCTCTCGGGCCTGCCCTCCAGGCGGGTGATCGGTTCAGGCACCTCGCTCGACAGTGCCCGCTTCCGCTATCTTCTGAGTGAGCACTGCGGCGTGGATCCGCGCAATGTGCACGCCATGATCATCGGCGAGCACGGCGACAGCGAGGTGCCAGTCTGGAGCCTGGCCAATATCTCCGGGCTTAGAATGGACGACTATTGCGCCCAGTGCGGCAAGAACTGTCCGCAGCTGCGCAAGGAGGAGATCTTTGAGCAGGTGCGCACCGCGGCCTATCACCTGATCGAAAAGAAAGGCGCCACCTATCATGCCATCGGGCTGGCGGTTCTCTATATCATCGAGAGTATCGCGCGCGACCAGAATACGGTGCTCACCGTCTCCAGCGTGCTGTCAGAATACAAAGGCATCTCCGACGTCGCAGTCAGCGTGCCTTCGGTTCTCAACCGCGGCGGCATCCAGAGCCACATCGATCTTCCGCTCAACGAAAAGGAGCTGTCAGGACTGCGCCGTTCGGCCGAGGTCATCCGGGAGACCATCCGCGCAGCGGGCTTGTAGAACCACCGGCCGGTGGCGAGGGCGGGATTAAAAAATGGTACCGAGGAAATAGGGCATCATCCGGCGCCACCACGGCCAGTCGTGGTTGACGTCATGCCCCCAGAGGTCGATCCAGGCGGGGACCCCCTTCTCATCGAGAATTTTCTGGAGTTTGACGGCGTCGACGGCCATCGGCTCCTCCCACTCCCCCTGGCCGACCCCGACGATGATGCGGCTGCGCCGGTACTGGTCGATGTACCAGGGGTCGTTGAGCCCGGGCAGATAGGCCAGCGGGGTGTGGAAATAGATCTGGTCATCCATATAGTCGCCGATGAAATAGTCGAGCTGGAAAAGGCCGCTGATCGAGATCATTATATCGCTGAGGTCCGGGCGGCGGAAAAAATAGTTGGCCGCGTGGTAGCCCCCCATGCTGCAGCCGGTCACCATCAGCTTCTCCTCCGCCTGATGGTGATAGTAGATGAGGGGGAGCACCTCCTCATTGATGTAGCTTTCGTACTCCTTGTGTCGGGCGACACGCTGGGCGGGATGAAGGCGCCGGTTGTTCCAGGACTGGTCGTCGACGCTGTCGACAGTGAAGAGCTTGATCCTGCCGGCGCCGATAAAGCCGGAGATCGCCTCGACCATGCCGAAATCTTCGTACTCCCGGTGCGTACCGCCCTGGCACGGAAAGACCAGCACCGGCTTGCCCGCGTGACCGTAGACGTTGACCGACATGTTCTGGCCGAGCCGGTTGCTCCACCAGGTGTGATGTTCTATATGCACGATCTCCTCACTTCTCCCCTCACCCCTGCGGTTCCAGAATAAAGGCCGCGATCGCTGTGATCTCCTCTTCATCGGGCGAGCGGAAAAGATAGCCATAGTCTCCCATTGCCGCGCTGAAGAGTCCGGTTATGGTCTGGTGGTGGACCAGCTGGTGCGGAAAACGGCGCAGAATCTCCTCGTGGCTGTGGGCGTAGCGCCTGGCGAATTTCCGGCCGGCGTAGCAGCAGTGGTATTTGCGCTCATAATTGGCGGTGAAACGGTTGTGGGTCACCACATGCGCCCACTCATGGTAGATATCGATATCGTTGGCATAGTTGAACATGTCCGTAGTCAGGCCGCCGGGAGGGCGCATATTGACCTCGAGGGCGACGATGCGCCCCTCCTCTTCCGTGCGGAAGAATTCGAGGTGAAAAAAACGTTCGCGCAGGTCGTAGGCGCGCAGGACGCGACGCCCGGCCTCTTCGAGGTCCGCCGGGATCTCGCGCAGGGAGTAGTAATAGACATCGCCGGCATCGTTGACCGTCTCCATCACCCCGTTGCTGTAGCGGTGGCTGGTATAAAAGACCGGCTCGCCCTCGCGGTTGGTGAGGCCGTCGAAAGTGAAGATAGTGCCGCAGATGAAGGACTCGATGAGATAGTCGGTCGGCGGCTTTTGCGCGAAGAAACGGTCCAGTTCGGCGTCGTTGCGGATCTTGCAGGTGCGCGCGGCCCCCACCCCGATGTCGGGCTTGGCCACGACCGGATAGCCGATCCGTTTGACCAGCCGGCGCGCCTCAGCGAGTGTAGCAGTCACCGCCCCTTCGGCGTGGGGGACGCCGGCGCGGGCGTACATCTCTTTCATCAGGGATTTGCGCTTGACGCGGGCGATGGTCTCGTTGTTGAGGCCGAAAATATTGAAATCGCTGCGCAGGCGCGCCTCGGTCTCGAGCCAGTATTCGTTCTGGGAGTCGAGACGGTCCAGCTTGCCATGGCGGTGGGTGAACCAGCCCAGGCCGCGCAGCAGTTCGTCATAGTTGTGCATGTCCGCGACGTGATAGTATTCACTCAATACCGCCTTGAGCTCGGGATGGAGATTCTTGTACGGCTCGTCGGCAATGCCGAGGACATTCACGCCGAGATGGTGAAGGTGCACGCAGAACTGGTAATAGTTGGGCGGGAAATGGGGGGAAAGAAAAACAAAATTCATCGCTGCTGGCCCTGTCTGCCGGTTTTAATCCATTCTGATGCGCTGCTGCTGCGAGGGAACATTCTCACTTGATAATAGTAAAAAACACAGTCTGCAGTGCCGGAAATTCCTCATAATCTGATGTTTGCCGGTATATTTTCACGTTGGGGGGATTACTGCAAAACATGGCGCAGGTCACATTCCGCACCGCATTACGGGAATGGGGCCCGCCACCCCGCTGTTCAAGCAAGTAACTGGTCGATCCGGCCCGGGTCCATCCCGCGCCACCGGAGACCGCCCGCGTATCAATCCGGAGGTTTCATCATGAAAAAAGCTTTCCCCTTCATCCTTCTCTCCCTCCTTTTCGCCTTCACCGCCCTCGAGGCCCAGATCACCATTGAGAGCATCACCACCAGCGACGGTTTTATGGGCATGGGCGCTTCCGTCTCGACGGAAAAGAGCTATACCCAGGGCGATGCCCGCCGTGAGGAGAGCAATGTCAAATTCACCGGCGGAATCATGAAACACATGAGCCCCAAGGAGACCCAGATCGAGATCACCCGCCTCGATAAAGAGGTGATCTGGCAGATGAACGACAAGGACAAAAAATACACTGAAATGACCTTCGCCGAGTTCAAAAAAATGATGGAAGAGGGGCTCCTCAATCAGCCGATGACGGGCAAACCGGAGAGCAAGCAGGAGAAAAAGCCGGAGGGCGAGCCGGAATATGAGTGGCAGGCCCCGGTCGTCAAGGCCAGGGATCTCGGCGAAAAGAAAGAGATCAACGGCTTTAACTGCAAGCACTATCTGGTCACCGTCACCACCATCGGCAAGCAGCTCGCCACCGGCAAGCTCGATACCCTGCTGCTCTCGGCGGACATGTGGAACAGCGTCAGCGTTGCCGCTGCGATGAAGAAAGCCAACGAGTTCGATATGCGCCTGGCCAAGGCACTCGGCCTGGACAAGATGGCGCAGACGATGGGACCGCTGATGGCCCAGTACGGTGAACAGTTCAAAAAGCTGGCCGAGGAGATGAAAAAGGTCGAGGGCTACTCCATCCTCACCGAGACCACCGCTTCGATGACGACGCACACCATGCCGCAGCAGACCGGGGAAGAGCTGGAGGCCGCTCAGGCGGAGCCGGAGCCCGAGCCCGCCGATGTCACCGATGTCAAGGGAGCCTTCGGCAAGATGCTCGGTAAAAAGATCAAGGACGCAGCCAAGGCCAAAGCGGAAAAGAGCAAGGCGGACAAACCCAAGGGTGATCCCAACCGGAAGGTGCTCTTCCGCAGCACCACCGAATTGAAGAGCATCAGCACCGGCGATCTGGCCGCTGATCTCTTCGAGGTCCCTGCCGGCTACAAGCTGCAGGAAAAAAAGAAATAATCATCCGCCCGGTTAAAAGTCAAGCCCGCCAGCCATCTGGCGGGCTTTTTTTTATCTCTTCACCCCGGCCCCCGCTATCGGCAGCGGCCACACGCTATTCAATACGGATGTGCCAGCGCCTGCGGATGGTCGAGAGGAGCACAAGGGCAAAGAACAGGTAGACAAACGAGAGGAAAATGAAGCAGTAGCCCAGCGGCAGCCGGTCGCTGATGCGGCCG
>ENA-UOWO01003459-UOWO01003459.1-activated-sludge-metagenome-genome-assembly--contig:-NODE-3459-length-18275-cov-4.945225_pt1 | contig 18275 bp, 14 predicted proteins | sample MGYA00238148_ERZ761564 | MGnify/ENA primary metagenome ERZ761564 (study PRJEB28885, sample SAMN05720194) | activated sludge metagenome | isolation source: Anaerobic digester | place: USA...
CTGCCTCTACAACGACCTTCTGGTCTATGGCAGCCAAAACAAACTCTGGATTGTCTGCCAGGGCAGTGTCCGTTCATTAGGGATTGACGTGATGATGGCCGCCCCCAAAGACCATCGCGTTGCCTTTGAGCTTTCCGAGTTTTACCTCCATCGACACTCTTTCAGTTATGAGAATAAGCTCAAGAGTAGTACCATTGAGCAACATCGTTATCAGCTGAAAGAGTATGAGGCCACGATTGCCTACTTTGAGGCAGAGGAGGAACGCTTCATCCAGTTGGTGGCACGAGGTACTGGCCTTTCTGAGGAAGATGTACGCAAACTCTACGCCGATCCACGGCACGTCTTTCCAGATGAGGCCATTGAGCTCGGTCTCATTGATCATATCCTCAAATGACATTACCGTCTCCCGCCCTCCAAAGTGGCGGGAGTACTTCTTAAATGCAATATTAATAGACAAGCGTCTAGCGGATAACCTGTAATACATCAGATTATTTTGCTATAATGAGCGTATGAAAAACAAGAAATTGATCATAGGCAGTTTAATAATTGTGGCTCTTTGTGCCAGCGGAGTTATTGCTTGGCAAAGATCATGGAATACCAAGTTTAAGGCTCCGTCTTCAGACTGGTACAGTGACAAACAAGTCGAGGACTACTTTATTGAGAAACTTAAAATGCCTGATGATTTGGCAATACAAGCAGCCAATCTTGGCATTGAGTTTCGGGTAAGTAACAATACCACGCTTGAATCGATCCTTGGCAACTTGACGTACTATGGCTTAGCAAGAGATAAAACTACTTTAAAGTACGCACTTGAGCACAGCACCGATACAGTTCTTGGCAAAGACGGTGCTATCACAGCTGGAAGCAATACGATTGACACAAATGCTAGTTACTACCTCACAAACCACATGACGGCTTGGGAACTAGCCGATATTCTCTTAAACAAACCACATTACTGGGATTTTGATGAGTATAGTTATCTTTTCATGCCTCATAAGCCGGAATAAGCATTTAGCCAATTATTCAATGAGGTCAATCATTCTCCAACTAAAGCACTGCGACTTTTTCTCATTACAGTGCTGTTTGATCAAACCAGAATAACTCGAATAATTATTATGTGAAAGCCGGCTTAACGCCCGATTCCAATTACGCATTTTTAACCGGCGTCCAGTTGGGAAAATATCCACTCCGAGAAAATGGATTCCCTGTTTGGCTTTGATGATAAGATCGCTTTTTGGATTAACAGTCAGACCAAGTTCTGTTTTCAAAAAATTAGTAATAACAACTCGCTGTTTTTCTAGCCAGTCATGCTGTTGCTCAATAACGATGAAATCATCACCATACCGCAAGTAGGCCTTTGGCTTGATTGTGTGCTTGACGAATCGGTCGAGTTCATTGAGATAAACATTCGCCAGTACTTGGCTGGTTAGATTGCCAATAGGCATTCCACGCCCGCAGGGCGTTTGCTCTCTCTCTCTCTCTCTCTCTCTCTCGTATTGGTGTGCGGCGGTCGGAATCCCTCGAATAGCTTCCGATCACCGTCGATAATAAGTTTAGGGCTTTCTCATCACTCAACTTTCGCTCTAAAATTTCCCATAAGACCCCTTGATCAATGTTATCGAAAAATTTGCTGATATCCGCTCGCCAAATGAAAGCACTATTATACTTTGCAAGAAAAATCTGCGTCCGTTTGATTGCCCCAACTAAGCCTTTATTGGCCCGACATGACCAAACATCAAAGATGAAAGTATCATCATATAGCAAAACAAGATAATCATAGAGCAAGCGGTGGACAACACGATCGCGGATTGAGGCAACTCGAATCTCCCGCTTCTTATTATCGCTCACAATAAATGTTCTGTAGGGACCATGCTTGTATTTTTCTTGCTCAATGTCAGTTTGCAATTGGCGTAAATTTGCTTCCAAGTTATAGCTAAAGGTCTCCAACTCAAACGTCTTTCTCTTACCTCGACGAAAAGAGTACCATGAGCGCCAAATATTTGCTAAACTAGTATCAAATGGAAGATCGGTTGCCATTTTTTGTTTTGCCAAACGAATTAATGACGAATAATTCGAGATGATATTGCAAAAAGATTCATTTACCTTTAACCGCAGAGGACACCATGGAAACACTACCGATAATCAACCAAACCTATGAAATATACAAGGCCGCTGTCGATATTGTCGGCCACTCAGAAAAAAGGTGGCGATACTCTCTTGGTGCAAGTCTTGAGAAAAGTATTCTTGATTTGATGAGTGAACTCATTATGGCCAAAAATGCGCCAAAACCGCTCAAGTCTTCTTATCTTCTAAAAGCGTCCGGCCACCTGGAAACTGCCATGCTGAAACTCCGACTCTTTTTGGAACTCAAGATTGCCAATGAAACCAAGATCTTCCAAACCCAAAACAAACTTGCCGAGACCGGCAGGATGCTGGGCGGATGGATTAAGTCTCTCAATACATAAACTTTCACCGCGGAACCGACGCCACAGTTCTCATTCTGATTCGTCGGATCGTTCCTGTTCAAGTTGGCCTGCTGATTGTCACGGTTCCAATAGGCGTTCGGCACGTTCGAGGTCGAACACTTGGTTGGTCTGGCTCTTCCTGATCTGCTCAAGGCTCGCAAGCCCCAAGCAGCGCATTGGTTTGCTTTTTACATCCGCTTGTACGAATAAGCCAGACCCAAACGTGAGAGTTTATGTGTTGTTGTTAACCCCAAGCGCTTTTTCAATGAAAAAAGAGTACACTTATCTGGGTTCACATATTACGGCAGCCCGTCCCGAGACGTGTGGCTATTCGCCGCTAAAAAAATTTCGACGACAGGCCAAAGGGGTAAACCCCTTTGGAATCCCCAAAGCTTAAAGTTAAAGATTTTAAGGAAAGATAAAGATCAAAGTTCAAGATATTCTCACCGCGGAACCGACGCCACAGTCCCCACTCTGAACCGTCGGATCGTACCTGCTCAAGCTGGCCCGCCGACTGCCACGGTTCCAATAGGCGTACGGCACGTACGAGGCCGAAGGAAACCAGGCTGCACCAAGATAACGCACAGAACCTCTGCCTTGGTAATCATCGATAACCTGGTCAGTTTCTTCTAAATGGGATATGAAGTAGGTGATCCATGATTCGGGGGTAAAGAATTGCTCGTTAGTATATACTGGTTCTGTCTGCTGAGTTCTCAAATACTCATTCGGTGTCTTACCTGCTTCAGGCTGGGCGCGCCCAGAAATATTCTTACCGTTATTAGCTCTGGGGATATCCGGCATGTCTTCAACAAGCTGAATTTGCCAACCAGGGGTAACGCTCGAATCGGCGAGTATTTCGGCTTTGGTTTGGCCGCCATGATTATTCTGGGTGTAAGCCGTGGGATTATAAACTATCTTGCCTTGCCTGTCGGCACTAGGATATTGGTCCCAAACCCAGATTGGTTCGGAGGTATCTAAATCAAGAGCGGTACCGTCGGTACCCAGAAGTTTGTTCTGCCTCTTGTGCTCAAGAATCCTCTGTTTGCTTACTTGGATTAGTTGGTCAAGGGATTTGCCGAATGGTACAAGCAAAAGCTTGTTAAAGCCTTGCTCAATCTTTGGAGCAATGATTTCCTGTTTTTCAGCCAATTGCGCCATGACTGTTTCCATGGTTGGAAGCGGACACTCTCTACCATTGATATCGATAATTCCCTCTGCCCCAGATCGGAGCTGTTCGATGATTCTAGCGGTTCTTAGAGCCTCTATTTGTTTATTATATTGCCGCTCGACTTCTTCTTGGCTTAACTTTTCAAAGGGCCAGAAGTTTTCACCCTGTTCTTTAATTTCATCTTCGGTTACTAAACGATGCAAACCAGGTTCATCCATTATCTCGATTACCAGCTTACCTTGATGTTCAGCTATTGGGTCGCTCGCATCCACAAAACCCTTAAATCGGACTTTTTCGCCGCTTAGATCAAATTGGTTATTCGGGAACAGACTTGTCGATTTGCCGCTCTTTTCAAAAACCAATTTTTGGGGTCGCACAAAAACCATCTTGCCGTCCTCAAGCATTAGCTCGATTGCCTGGTGAAGTTCAGGCGTTGTGGTAACTCTCGGTTGTCGCTCCGGTGAAACTGCTTGAGGCGCTTCTTCTTTTTTAGGTTCAGCGAGAATCAGTGGACGGGGCACTCTGGGTGAGAGATAGCCAATTTCCTTGGGGGTTAAAGGCTTTGCCTCGGCAGAAACATTCGAGGGATCAAACAGATGGAAGTATTCAAAAATAGCTCTAATTTTTTCGCGATCTTGGGTATCGGTTTGCTTGATGTAGGTTTCTAACTTGAATTGGATCCATTCGGTTAAGTTATCGGTTTGGAACTCAGGATTATCCTTGATCTTGCGCTCAGCAAATCCTCTCATCCAACTTGCGATCTCGCCTAGAGTAACAGTCGAAGTTGCTAATGTTAGTGGATCGCCACCGCTTGTGACGACTTTTGTCCCATCCTGGTCTTGAACATAACGCAAGGCGGTGTCAGGAATTTCTTGAGCATTGCCGTAGTTAAAAGCGTCTTGAAGAGCCCGGATCGCAAAACTGAGCCGCCAAAGTGTGCCGTGCTCGGACGAGGTTCTGTCGGTGATAACTTCCTCATAAGCAGTGACTAGCCTTGGGTCTGCCTTGTTTATCTCCTCAATTTCTGCAGGCGTCATACGTCGGTCACTATTCAAACCAGCAACATATTCTCCCATCTTAAATTGTGCAGGATAATCAACTTTTCTGTAAGCCGGTGCAACTTCCTTACCAGCAACTGCAATGTGATCGTTCTCATCCATTAGGTTGGCAAGCATAAATTCATAGAGCTCGGGGTTATATTCCGTCATCGGAGGATAGTCGACCTCAATGTAGGCAAGTTCTCGGCGCATTGCCGGATCTGGATCTGTCCGGTCTGGATAACGAGGACCGACCGGATTGGTGGTCCAAATTGATCCAAAACCTGACTGGACTGGTTTGCCAAATAACAAATCACCGGGTCTTTTCTGCCGCAGCTCTTTGATGATGGCGTAACCCTGAGAACCAAGTCTGCCCGATTCATCGAAACGGACAATGCGTCCATGGTGAGATGGTGCGCTTTGCCGAGAATCATCATAGCCGGTTGCCGCCTGCATTACCGGTCCGTAAGCATCGAAACTCCCACCGGTCACTGGATCAATTTCTTTATCAGAGATCATATCGCGTTCGCTGGTGCGTTCGCCGCAAGCTAGGTGAGTTGGATCTTCACCAGTAAGAACTCTGGCTGCGGCATCGGCCTGCTCAGACTTTCCACTACCGGCCTCACCAACCAAAACCGGCCAACGTCCGTTTTGCAGGGCAGCAATGGTTTGGTGATGAATTTGTGTTCTTGAATCAAGCCAGACGAATCCCTCGCCAGCCTGCCTTTTGTATTCCCTAAGTTTGTCGTATTGAATTGCGGCCGCAGTATCGGCGTTTTCCGGAATCGGGGGCAAGTCATAAAGCTTTGTAATTTGCTCTCGTTCCTCTCTTAAACGAATGAGATCTTTGGCTAGGCGTTCAGCCTTGCCGCGAGTTGCAGCAAGTTGATCTGGACGTGCCACTTGGCGCAAGAAAAGTTTTTGCGTTAATGCTTCAAATTCTCTTTCTTTCCTGGTGATGGTTTGGTTGACTCTTTGCCAACGGCTGCCCAACTCAGAGAGGCGATAAAGCTTAGCATCAATCCGGGCCTCGGCATAGCGGGAGACAAAAAGATCAGCCACTTCCTGGTCAGACCAGAGGGTTTTGATTTCAGAAATCAAGTATGGGTCGATTGGTTCAGGTTTGCTTTCAGGATTGCTCGCCTCTTCCTGGCGAATTGCCTCTAATGCCTTATATCGAGCAACCAGCTTGTTGTAAAGCAGGTCTACCTTCTCACGAGCGGAGAGATCAGCAAAATTTTCGCTCAAGTCCTCTTCTTCAAAATCAGGGTCAAGAGCAATTACTCTTTGATCAATGTAGCGGCGAATTAATTTTGCCCGCCGGTCTTTTTCCGAAGTGTTCTCTTTTTTGACTGCCGCAACCTCGGGAGTGCCTAGACCAGCACCTTCTGGGTCACCGGCACCAAATTGTCCTTCTCTAGTTTCCATAATTTTTAACTATGCTTAATAGTTCAGCCGTATATCAAACAAAGACAATACCCGTACTGCTTTATTACAAGATATAATAGTCAAAAACTCAAAGCATAATAAGGGGTATTAAATTTTTGATCTTATACCCCTTATTTTAATCAATTTGTTTAAATTTGTCCAAAATTCCCTCAATGATCCGTTCAGCTGATTGCTTACTCTTTTCAGGAAAAAGTTTAATTGCCTCTATAATGATTTGTTTGGCAACGACTGCTGGTAGATGATTGATATCTTTGACCATTTCACCTCGACTGTACGGCGTGTTAAAAATGACTGGAACAGCGGCTGCGGTTTCGGTGAGACCCAAGCCGACAACGACTGCATTCAATTCGCCAAGTTGTTGAGCCAATTGGTGTACACCAGCGACGCTGTCTGGTCCGCCATCTGAGCAGGCAATGACAATGCGAAGCCGATCGTCTTTCACACCTTGTTGTTCGATCGCTTCTCGCTCTGCCTTAATCTGTTCATAAATATGAGTCAGGGCTGCTACGTCACCGTTGCCGACGCCTTGATTGCCCAAACTGCGCCAGATTTTAACCTTATCGGCCGGGGAAAAAGAATCAGAAAGTGGTTTATCGACGTCAATTTCAGCAGAATTTCTGAAAGAAATTGTTTCAGAGCGAAGCGATAAGGGCTGGCCCATCTGTGTTCTCGTTCGCTCCAAATTCTGCTCAATCCGGTGGAGGGGCGAGAGGATCAGATATTGCGCCCGGCGCTGAAGGCGCCACTTGGCTTCACCGTCGACTGTCTGGCCCATTGAACCGGATTTGTCACCGATCATATAGACATCGAAACCGCCAAATACTTGTTCAACAGTAACTCGCTCATATGGTTGTTGCCTGCTTCTGGGATCGGTTTCGCCTGATCTGATTCCAATCTTGTGGGCGACAATATCATCGATCTCTTCACCGCCTTCGCGCTTGCGTAAGGGACCGGTATAATCAGGCGTAGCCGCCCTTCTGGATTCAATGATCAGTGAAAAGAGCTGGGATAATAAGTCAACGACCCGTTTTCCACCAGGCAGTCTGGTATCTTCTGCTTCGGCTATCTCTTTAACAATCTGACGCGCTTCCGAAAGCTCGACGCCTGCAGCTTCAGCCAATTCACGCTCCTCGCTTGAGTAACTGAGTTGTTCTGTAAGATTGGCTAATTTTTCTTCAAGTTCCGCCAATTGTTCATCCGTCGGCCCGACTGCTTCCTGCTCGCCGTAGTCGCCGGGAGGTGCTTCCCCCTTGCTTTTTTCCTGATCTTCAAGCTGTGGATCTCCGGCAGGTGTCGCATCTATTCGCACCCACTCGTTCTTGGCATCATCCCAGACTTCACTCCAGGCATGTCCGGTACCGCTGGTAATTCGGGAGTCACCTTTATCGTCTTTGCCTTTGACCATATGGCCGACAACGTGACGTACCGGGATGCCCAAGGCAGAACAAAGACCGGCAAAGTAGGTGTTGGCAACATCGCAGTCGGCTTGCCTGTGTTCGTCAATTGCTGCAATATATCCTTTTGGATCAGTATCATAGGTTTGGTTAAACGAGCTGTCATTCGAATATTTGAGGCGGCGCATTGTCCAACCGGCAACGGCTCTTGCCTTGGCTAAGTTTCCCTTTTTTGTTTTGTGAATTTCCCGGAGGCGTTCCAGTGTCTCTGTTGAAAGCGCCTGCAATTCAAAACGTAATCCGGCTTTTGGTGCTTCTTTACCGGTTAAGTTTCCGCGCTCGAACGGAGAGGACTCTTGCATCAGAATTTCAACAGTTGTCGGTCCGTGCTCAGTGTTACTGAGTGTAATGATGTAGTCGCCATTTTGGTCTCTGGCGATAGTATACGGAGGTCTATCCCGTCGCGTCTCGGCCAAATCGAAAGTGTATGGTACCGGCAATCGAACCGGTTGACCGGGTAGCAATGTTGCCTGCAGCACTATTTTTTCTCTGTCCGGATCAAAATATTGTAGATCAGTGCCTGACAGTTCTTCTGTTTGGTAGCTGCTCTGATGCCAGGTATTAGTTGAGGTATTCCAACTATCAAATGATTGTTCTTTAAAATATCCCCCATAGGCAGGTGAAATGGTCCAGATTGCCGGTGGGGTTTCGCCCTCCTTGCTCCGTTCCATCTCATCCATCCCGGGTTTACTCTGATTCCTGGCTGCCGGTGGAGTTTGAGGACGACTATCTGGTGTTTGTACCTGCTCTATCTTCTCTTTCGCTCGATCTCGCCGATCAAGAGCGGCTCTGCCACGCAAATCGCCCTCGAGTCTGGTCTTAATACGATTTGCCTTGATTGCATAGGGAGTATTCCCATCTAGCAACAAATCGAGATCACCCGACTCTTTGAGTTCTTGGATCTTTGTTTCTGTCGATTCGAATTCTGCGGTGTATCTGCTTCCATCAACTTCCGCCAGGAACGCCTGGTACAGATCAGAAACTCGAGGCGGCAAATGACGAGACTGCTGAATTAGGCGATCCGCCAATGTTTGTCTGAGCTCTACCAATTCAGGGCCAGCGGCATGGCTCCGGTTCAAAGCGCTTGCTGATTCAAATAGTTGATAAAAAGAAGAAAATTGTGACTGATGAGTTTCTCGTCTCCACTCTCGGAGAGCTTGGAGTTCACCAAGCGATTCGGCTGCTTCTTCATAACTTTCTGTCTCAAGTCTCCTTCGCCAATCACCTCTTAAGATTTCAGTTAGTCTTGCATCACTATCAAAATCGGCTGATGTTGTTTCAGCCAATTCAGTTGTTTGTCCTAATCTTGTTTCATCCATTGGTTATATTATATGCTAAAGCATTAATTTGTTAAGGACTTATTGTCAATTTAGCCAAGTATTGAGTTTTAACTCGGTAGCCAAAACTCAGCAAAAATTAAGTTTATCTAAGACAGGATTAAAATAATAAGCGTTCAAATATGTGAAGATCCCAGCTTACTTAACTGATTGGACCGGAGAGTTAATTACTGTCCAAATTATCACCATTGCAAAAAATATCATCAAAGTAATTCCAAGGAATGCACCAATTTCTGATAGCCTTTTTAGTAGCTTCATTCTTTTGTAATACTTGCTCTCAAAGGCTCTATTGTGGGAGTGGGCACTATCGATTATTTTATAATTGTGTTCCTCGGTTGCAATATTTTCAGCCAGACTGCCATGCTGCAGAACGATCTGGTCAGAACTGTTGGTTAAGCAAGCAAGCTGTGCTCGTGAGTAATCGAGGTAGTGCTTGGTATAATTCGTCATGCCAAAAGCGCTAGTATAGTAGGCGCTGTATTTTTTGACAAAAAGTGATGAAGAAAAAGAGAGACCAAACGAAATCCAACTGGCGAATAAGAGATAAATGGATTTTATGCTTATTAATTCATAATTAAGTGCTGAGGTATGATTTGACAAAATATACCCGACAAAGGTGATACTTAAGGAAATCGCTCCCGCAGAGTAAAGAGCTAGATGTTCGTAGAATTTACCGAGTTCGCCTAAATGTTCTCTGTTTAGCCGCTCATTTTCGTGTCCAGCCTTATTCAGAGCCTCTTGCTTTTTCATTAAATCCTCGGCGCTGACCATTAATTGTTGTGGTTGCGCTGCAGTCGTCTCTAGCCCAGAGATCTGGTCGTTATTGAACTTTTTAATAAGCAGATCGACATCTTCTTTAGTTTTTAGATCCCTAAATTTAGCAATACTTGTACTCACAAAGCTTCTTAATCGTCTAAGATTCAAGTGGCAGGCAAGAAAAATTCGCCATTTAAGATAACGAGAAATTTCTCTTCCTTCTTTAAGAATCCAAAGGTCAAGCCGAAGAAAGAACATTTCATATTCGCTAAATAAGGCAATGAAATACATAAAGGGTAAAATGGTTGTAGTCAGAATTGGCAGCAAGATGAACGAGCCAAGATTGTAAACAGTCGCAAACTGATCAAAATTCCTCATGATCTGGAATATAACGTAAGTTAACTCATAAATACCGATTACACCCAAAATAAATTCAGCTATTTTATTGACTATCATCGTTTCCTTTTTCATACCGGCGATAACACTCATCGCCGTAATAAAAAAGAGCACTGGCAATAATACCAATTCAGTGACAAAACTGAACACATACAAATTCAAGAGGAACTCTAGTACTATAGTTAGTTTAACGCTGCTAAAGATTATCCCTCTAAAATTTTTTGTATTGCTCTCAAAATTCACAAGTAAAGCTAAGCCGGTGAAAAAGAACCAGGCGATCGTGTCTTTAAGGAGCGAAATATCCCATAACCGGATTTTATGAAGTAGTGATAGGATAATTGCTACGTAGGCAATCATCCCACAGAGGGAGAGCAATACTTTATAATTCTTTAGTGATCTCATCGCACCCCATAAAGACTGACGGATCTCTTTTTTGGTTAGTATCCAGACAAAAATCAAAACAAGCCAGAACAGAAAAGCCTTGTCTCGATTATTTATTGAATCAAAAAACGTTTGCATAAGAACTCCATCTAAATTTATCAATTACCAAGCAAATATACTCATTCTCCTATATAATACACGATTTGAATAAACACCAAAGACTTATTTATTCCATTCTCCGCCAGTCTTCCCATTGTGGTAGAACAAGAGGCCATCTCGCCTCAAGGTCGTTCATCTCGTCGGGTGCTCCACCTTGACCCGAGCCGTCCTCTTGTTCTAGTGCCTCCAATTGGGACTGGCGGGAGGTCGACTCGCTAGTTTAGGATTTATTAGCTAACTGGAGGTGTTTATGAAATCGAGAAAAGAAGCGGTGTTTGACGTACTGGAAGAAGATCGGAAGTATGAAAAATTGGTAAAAGAGTATGAGGGTAACCAATCGGCCTTGAATAAGGCTGATTTTTTGTACCAGGAGGGTGTTAGGGTTGGTGAGATTGAAAGAGCATTAAGAGAAGAGAAATAATTATATTTTGGGAGGATACATGAACGTGAAGATGGATAGAATTAGGTGCGAGAAGATCGCCATGATTAACGATATGTTTCGATTATCAGGCTTGGGAGTGATGCTCGCTGGAGGGGTCCAGTCAGTTAAGGATATCAGCGGGTTACTAAGAGCTGTCAGGGATTACGATAAGTTCAATGAGGATAACGACCCTTGGCACGAGCATGACTACGGTAGGCTTGATTGGTATGGTGATAACGTCATTTGGAAGATAGACTACTACGATCAGTCATTGACCTATTGGGAAGATCCGTTGAGTTTGAAGTGTAGGAGGATTATCACAATTATGCTCGCTGAGGACTACTAGGATACAGCAAACCAAAAAGGCCTGGAGGCGATGTGCTTCCGGGCTTTTTTGTGGTTGTTTATTCTTTACCGTACTCCAATTATGTCAACTCTTTTTCGTTTCTATTACCTTAGTTCCTGTAAAATAGATTCGATTTCTTTTGAGCTCACTAAATCTTTTGGATAGAGCGATATTAATTTTATGCCATACTTTAAACAAAGCTCTTGCTTGGCCTTGGTTTTTTCATCATAACCAGCATTTCCAGTTAGGCCAAAGTATTCGATGAAGGCACCATTTACAAGAAAATCTGCTCTTAGCATTGAATCTGGATAGTGAGGCTCTTTGTCATGACTGATTCCCAGGGAATACAAGAGATCATCAATAATTTTTTCTCCCAACGAAAGACAAACATGTCCATCTTTGGCAAGGCATTGTGTTCCTCTTGCTGTTCTTCGTGTCCCATTTTCTAAAATTCCCGCGCATATCAGAGCGTTTAACCATGAACCAAATAATTCCTCTATTCTCTCGACTGTTGGCCGTCTTTTAACAATTTCAAAAACCTCTAATCTTTTTTCAGTGCTTAAGCCGGAGAAATAAGGGGTCATGATTCCAAAATCTTGTGGCGGAATTTGTTGTAAGATGCTGGACAATTTTTTTATGTAAGTTAACGTTTCTTGTTTGGTAAAAGAATTATCATATGTGCTCTCGGAGCTTTGCAAGCAAGACCCACAGAAATCGATCTGATCCATGCCTAGATTTTTGATTATCCAAAAAGAAAGAGAATCTTCAGCAAAGTCTTTTTTGCATAGTGCGCATTCCTTGATTTTCGGTTTTCTGATTGCCTTGGTGAATCTCAGCTTTTCTGCGTGTGAGACGGAGAAATTTGTTAGTATATTGTACCAGTTACTGCTTGCACACAAAGGATCTTTAGTCTGCCACTTGTCCGGAAAAATTTCGGGGGTCATATTAATTATCTCTTCGGCAATATTCACATGCCAAAACCATTGGTATTTCTCAATTTGTCTTTTAATCAATTCGTCATGCGATTTTGTCCACCACTTTAAAATATGTGTATTTTCGCAATCGGATAGAGAAACCTCAAGATTTCCGTATACATCTTTGTCCTTAGAAAGTCTGGCATTCTTTATGTTCTCCGACATCGTGTCCCATGCTGATTCAGGATCGACAGGCAATTTTAGGGTTTTATAAAGAATTTCGCCTCTTGTCAAAAAAAGCGCTTTGTATTCGTACTGTGAAATACCTTCCTTTTCCAATATTCTTCGTACTGTGACTGCCGTGGCAGGAGCAACAAAATTACGTTTGGGTTCAAAATCCGGGTATTCTCTTAGCAGTTCCGGGTTATCTTGGATCGAATGGTTGTTAACTGGTCCATTTATATCAAGGTAGAGTAAATCAATATATTGATCGAGCGCACTTCTTGCGTCGTTGCGCTCGGTCTCAAAATACTGAGCAATATCCAATTTCACATTGCAATAAAGTCCCCAATTGTGATCGGCTGCCTCTCGGGCTAGTTTTTTCTTAAATCCTCTTAATCTTTTATTTTTTTCATACCTTAAAATATAGCTCGACAACTTCAGCTTGAGCCTTAAGAGATTAGTGAAAGTTTCCATAAATATTCTGCTTACTTTAGTAATCAATAAGTTCTGTTCCGGAGATTTACCTTATGCAGTTCCAACAAATTATCTCACTGATTCTAGGAGATTCTTTTAGTCTTAATTATATTAGTACAATGCCATAAATTAATTTTGGGTGCAATTATTTAACCGAATTGCAGGTTTTAGTTTGCTAATTTTGCAAAGACACATCAGGAATTAGGGTAATGCTTGCTGAAGAATACTAATTTGGCTTTTATTGGGCCTGGGAGTGATGAGCTTCCGGGCTTTTTTGTGGCTTTTGACCAACTAAGTTAGCTAATTACCAATAGCCCACTTTGAATTAGGTTCTGTCGGCGGATAGAGAAACACCGGTTTTGCCAATGCAGTATCGACTTCCAGGACAATCCAAGACTCCTTCTCATCATTCGGCTTAATCAATAAATCACGTGTATCAAAAGTATAATTATCTCCAGTTTGCTTTATGTATTCTTCGGCAGCGAATGGGTAAACATTAACGGCTTGTGCTGGATTATCTTCGGTAGCAAGCCAACCCATTTGTCTGGAAAAAGTCTGATCTTTGTCTGAAACATTTTTTATTGAGAACCTCAAGCCAACGACGTTCCGTGCTTTCTTTTCTAATAATCCGGTTTGATTATTTGACGGAAGTGTTGCAACCAACTTCTTTTCAAGTAATGTTAGTTGCAAATTGCCAAGATTAGCCGTATCGCCGATATGTTTTACTTGCGACAAACCGGTATTTATCGACTCCTGCCTGACAGCCGCCTCCTCTGTCTGCTTCTTGGCGGCGTTTTGCTCCCATGTTGTCTTTACCTTAGAGCAACCCCAGTATCCAGCAAAACTCAGAATTGCCATAAGTATAATTAACAAAATAATTAGCAGAGTGCTTTTAATTAAAATGGTTATTTTTTTATCGACAGAATCTAAATCCCTCTTCATGATTTCCCTCAGTTAGTTTTTCTTATCATACCGCAAGCTCACTTTTGATACCATGCTCACGTATATCCTTGGCTGAAGTGACAGCAATATTTAAATTTTCCAAATCATCGGATTCTTCGAGCAACCTTGCAACCATCTTCCTGACTGACAACATCAGCGGTAGCGTCTCGCAAATCAAAATAATCGCTGGGAAATCTTTACCAACATTATCTTCCCAGTCATTTGAATAATAAAAATCTAAATAATCCTTAATCCTTTTTCGGATTGAGTAGCCGGGGAGGGACGAGCTGATGATTTCCAGCAAAAAGTAATTTTTCTTCTTGCTCGTAGTGTGAGCCCGTTCAATCACAAGGCTAACGTGGGAATCCTTTAAAAAATGATAGGGAGAACCAGGATGTAAAAATCCTGTGCTGGTCACTACCTTGTATGAAATTTTGCCTTCATCTTTGTTTCTCAGTTCAAGATAGATATCAGCTAGCAATTGGCAATTAGCAGAAAAGCCGTCCGAACGGTCTTTTTCCCGATGTAGCTTGGCAATGTGCTCTTTGGGACAATCAACCATAGCCTTCAAATATTTAATACCGTTAACACCAATGTAGTAGACTGCCGGCTTGGTATTCTCACCGAATTTAGTTGAGTAGATTCTGTTGAGATAGTCTTTTTCATTTAGGTCTTTAAGCCAGAGATTTATAGTTTTTGGGTCTTTATGATTTAGGAGAGCTTGTATCTGAATCCGGTTTAGGAATCTGAAGTGATAGATAAATTTAAGTATTTCTTCTTGTTTGTTTGATATTTTAGGAAGTGTTTTGGTTGGTTGGTCGATTCGCATATTACTGTTTTTTAGCCTTACCCCCACCATACCATTTCTTATGTAATGGTAAGTGCAGAGTTTATCGAGCAATTAGCTACATATTTGCTTGATTATTACCCCAGCGCTCTAGGGCAAGTTTAAGAAGTTGTCAGCCACCTTGTGGGAAGTTTTTTCTTTCGTCTTAAGGACTGCGTCAGTTGCCTTCTTGACTGATTTTCTTGCTGCTTTCTTAGCTGTTTGTTTCTCAGCAAACCTGCCGGAAAAGAGCTTTTCCAGATACTCCTCGACATCCTCTCTCGGCGTGGCGTTGTTGATTCTTGACGACCTCACTACCATATTTTTTATCTCCTCTGAACCTTTGGCTTCCTGGGGCAAAGTCTGACCAGAAAAGGCACCCTCACTAACTGCGTTGGTCGTCTTCATGAAGAAATGATAGGGCGGCAGATTAACAATATCTCCCTTCTTCACTTCCGGCGCCATGAAGGGCAGGATAAAGTTCTCATCATCCGGTCCGGCTTTGAGGCAAACGATACTGCTGGAATTACCGGCAACAATCTTTAAGATACTCTGCTCCTCAATTTGGGCCACATTCTGGTGCGAGGCAATGAGTGAGACATGGAACTTTCGGCCCTCACTGGTAATTTCAGAGAACCGCGGGGTGGCAAAGTTTTGAAACTCATCAACATAGAGGAAGAAATCACGCCGGTCTTTCTCTGGGATCTTCGTTCGCTGATAAGCCGCCATCCAGATAAATGAGGTCAGTATCACCCCGAAGAAAAAGCTCATATCTTCGCCCAGATCACCCTTAGAAAGATTGACGAGCAATATCTTGCCCTCATCCATAATCTGGCTGATGCTGATTGTGCTTTTCTCTTGTAAGAGAATATGGCGGGACATCTTCGTTGTGATGAAACTGCCCAATCTTTGGGTCAGTGGGGCTGTCACGCTCGAGAGCTGCATCTTGCCCAAAAGAGCAAACTCCTTTTTCCAGAATTGTTTCAAGACCGGATCTTTGAGTGTTCCGGCAACTTCTTTTTGGTACTGCTTATCAGTCAGCAACCGCTGCAAGGTGTAGAGGCTCGGATTTTCAGTTTGGAGGGCGGTCAGGGTGGCATTTCGCAAGATGTGTTCCATTCTTGGGCCCCAATACTCCTTGGCAGTTATTTTGGCAAAGACGGCAATAACGGAACTGGCGATCCATTCCTGTTCATCTTCTTCATTGGTGAAGTTAACACCGGGCGAGAGAATATTGAGGCCGATCGGCCACTCGCGATCAGAAGGATCAAAGACTATGACATCATCTTTTCTGTTCTCTGGAACGATCTTTAAGAGCTCCTGGAACATATCGCCATGCGGGTCAAAAACGGCCAAGCCTTTACCGTTTTTCATATCCTGGTAGATGGCGTTGGTAAGCATGGTGGTTTTACCCATACCGGTCTTGCCGATAACGTACATGTGCTTTTGGCGTTGCTCCAATGTTAAGCCAACTGGAATATCCTCGTTACCATATCTGTTGACACCAATAACTACATCTAACTTTTGATCGCTTTGTTTCAAAGACAATGGTGCCGGCAACTCACGGCTTCTAGTCCTAACCAAATCTTCGATCATGTTGTTAGTTGTTTGAGGGAAATGGTACAGACTGCCGACTTCCGAAGATGATAAAACTAACGGTGATCCTAGTAGACGATTCTTGTATTGTCTCCAAGCTAGTTTTGCCGCAGACAATCTTCGTCTAGGAATCAATGATTGGCCAGCCGGATGAACAAAGCTCATAAAGGAGGATCGAAAGCCTTGCTCTCTGGTTTTCATCTCGCTTTTATCCATCACAAGCAGTGCCCGGATACTTCCGGCAAACAAGGGTTGCTCTAATTTCGTTTTAACAATTTCTTCCAGCTCTTTATCTGCAGATGTGGCAGTAATTTTAAAAGGTTCGGATTTGAGCGGTTTTGTTCCTTTGCCGGTCACCACTTCAGAGATGAGCGAAGTGGTTTCCTGTGAAAAAGAAAATGCTAAATCATTAACAATACGAAGCCGGCGTCTAAAGCCCCAATCGTGTAGCCAGTGGGCAAATTTATCTTTCCTGATTAATGCTTTGATTTGAGCGATTTCTCGCCTAACCGATGAAAGCTCAAGGGAATTCAACGGTTCCAGAATAACCTGCAAAGCTAAAATATTGCCGCTCTTTAATTGCGTCATGCTTGAGGTTAGATATGCCAAAGGGTCATGTTTGTTGAGATCAGATTGCTCGTTGAGCGGATAGGCAAAGTGACGACCGAACTTGAATTCAATGACTTTGACATTTTGGGATTTCGGTAGATCGGCCGATAGATAGTCGCTAACTGTTTTGACGGCATTACCTGGAAGATATGTCCGCAAATTCTTCTCCAAAGCGTCGGCAACATCTTCCGGTACTCTAACAAGATAACGAATGCCCGATTCCTTACCGGAAACAATTTCAAAGGAATATGTGGGATGACGAAATAGCAGCCTATCCAACCAGTCGGAATTGTTGAGCAAACCGGCAATCAGATTAAAGAGGCCCGTGGTAGTAACAGATGGAATATCGGTTGATTGGGGAGGGGTGATTTCCAGAAAGACAAACTTTTGTTTCGACTGTGACCATGCCCTCATTAATTTAAAATATGCTCTAAGGAGTAGCCAAAGAGCAAAAAGAACGATCAAGAGAACAACAAACCCGTGTATGATTTCTTCATATGGTATTGAGTGGAAGAATCTGACCAAAGCAGTATAGCCTGGAATCTTTCCTAACGCCTCATTCCAATCAATTTGGGCTTGAGCTATTTGTTCGGGAGTCATTTTCCAACTTACCCCCTCCAATTATTTCAAGGGCAAGTGGTATTTATTTTAGGTCTAGCACCAAGCAAGGGGAAAGTAAAGGGCTAATGGCAGGTGAGTATGATTTTATGTGAAAAAGTTACCCGAAAATATTGACACCGGATTATTATTGTGTTATTATATACTGTTTCCACGGGAGGGAGGTGAAACCATGAAACTCGTGGATTATACGGAAGAAACGGAAGTGACCGGAGTATTCCGCATCCAGGGAACGCCCCAAGAACTCGAGATCCTGCGGCACGGCATCCGTACCCTCATAGCAGAGATGGAAGGTCGGGCCGAACTCCTCGAGCGCATTGAGGAGATCGAGGCGTTCTCTATCAGGACCAAGAACTGCCTTCGCACCATGGGCATCGAGACCGTACGGCAGTTGTTGGACAAGACCGAATGGGATCTGCTTGTCTCGCGGCACTTCGGGAAGAAGTCGCTCGCCGAGGTCAAAGAGTGGCTCGCGGCTCGTGATCTCGCGCTGAAGCCGGAGGTGATTACCGCCACGCCGGGTGAGGCAAGGGAAGATGAACCCGCTGGTGACGACGAGACAATGCAGTGATTCCGAGGATTGCCCACTAGGCGTCCGAAGAACCCTTGAGCCCAGGCCATCCATTTGGTCCGGGCTCTTGGCTTTTTAGGCCTAATAGTATGACAATATATGACATTTCTCAAATATTCTTACCCAAATTACCT
>ENA-UOWO01003461-UOWO01003461.1-activated-sludge-metagenome-genome-assembly--contig:-NODE-3461-length-18265-cov-5.910818_pt1 | contig 18265 bp, 10 predicted proteins | sample MGYA00238148_ERZ761564 | MGnify/ENA primary metagenome ERZ761564 (study PRJEB28885, sample SAMN05720194) | activated sludge metagenome | isolation source: Anaerobic digester | place: USA...
ATAGCGTTGCATACTTCTCCTCTGTAATTGTGTCAACCAATTTCAGGAAAGACCAGAAAGCGGCAAGGCAGGCAAAAAAGCCCTTAAAATAATTGTGACGAGTCGTTCCAAACGGAGATATCCGGTGTCGTTACTGGTTATACATCATATAATTAAACTGGTCGCGGTGAAAATCTGTATATTTTCAGAGTTTTGCACCGGATTTTGCTATGTACACTGCATAGTAAACTAACTTCTGCAATTAAGGATCTACGATGAAACCAATCAGATCATTAGGATTCCTGGCAGTAATACTGTGTCTGATGCCTCTGGCAATGATGGCGCAGAATGTGCCGGTGGATTCGCCTTTCAGCATCACGAGAAGTTCCACGGATGGCATCAACATCCATTTTGAACTTCCGCAATGGAAATTGGAAACCGTCGAGCGCGGCGGCGAAACGCTCCAGAGAGTGAGCATCACAGACGCGCAGTACATTTTTATCGACGAAGAAGAAACCCTGCCCGTGTTCGCGACATTTGTGGCGATCCCTTACAGCGGCGGAGTTTCGCTAAATATGTTGGGAAGCCAGGACCAAAACCGTGACCGGGTCACGCTGGATTTCGACGCTTCCCTGACCCGGGAAAGAGCAAACGGCAAATACGCGGAAGCTCTTTACCCCGCAGACCAGACACTGATCTCCGAACCCCAGGTGCTGCGCGATTTCCGCGTGGTCAGCGTCAACATCTACCCCTTCCAATACGACCAGGCCCGCAAGCAACTGGTCGTGCGCCAGAGCATGGACATCAGGCTGGATTTCAATTCCAATCCCTCGATCAATGAGATCGCGCCGCCGGAAAGTTATTCCAGCGCGTTTCAGGACATCTACAGCGGTTTGATCCTCAATTACGATGAAATGCTGGACCGCGAAGCAGTGTTCACCAATCCCCGGCTGCTCGTGATTTACGGCAATTACAGCGATGCCACCTATCTTTCCAAAGTCAACGAATACGTGGGTTGGAAAAGGCAGAAGGGCTATCACGTGACCGCGGTCAGCACAGCCACCGCCGGCACCAACAGCACTGCGATAAAAAACTACATCCAGACCCAATACAACAACACTTCCACGCGCCCAGACTACATCGTCCTGATCGGCGACACCTCCGGAAACATGGCCATTCCGAGCTACAACACCTACATCGACTATTATTACACTTGGCTGGCCGGTAGCGACAACCTCGGCGACGTGATCATCGGACGGATTTCCGTGGAAACGACCGAGCAGATGACTAACTATATGGCCAAGATCGCTTCGCTGGAACAAAACATCGACCTCAGCGCCGCCACCTGGCTGGACAAGATGGTGCTGGTCGGAGACACGTCTTCTTCTGGAATTTCCACGGTCTATACCAATGAATACATCCACGACCACTCGCTGGCTGTGAATCCCGATTACACCTACACAGAAGTCTACAGCTCCAGTCCCAGTTCCGCGACCATCAACGCCGCCATCAACCAGGGCGTGACTTTTTTCAATTATCGCGGCTACATAGGCATGAGCGGCTGGCCGAACACAATGAGCAGCATGAATAACGGCTCCAAACTCTTCCATGCCGTGTTCATCACCTGCAACACCGGCAGTTTCGGCGGCGGCACCAGCACCACGGAATCGGTCGTCCGCTACGGAACCGCGGCCACTTTAGGCGGATCGGTGACTGCGATCGGCATGGCAACTTCATCCACGCACACCCCAATGAACAACTGCCTCAATGTAGGCATCTTCCATGGCGTTTATCCCCTTCAGATGAGGGATATGGGCGGTCCACTGCTATACGGGAAATTGTTTCTGAACGCGATCTATGGCGTCAGCAACGCCACCCAGGCCTACAATTTTGCGGGTTACTGCAACCTGATCGGCGACCCTACCGCCAGCGTCTATGTCAGCATTCCCTCTACCTTCACCATCTCCGCTCCTGATTTCATACCCGCCGGCACGGGCAATCTGGAAGTGACCATCACTTCGTCAGGCCAGCCTGTGGCAGGGGCCTCCGTGGCGATCACCAGTGTCACCGGCTACCAGTCACTCGCCACCACGGGCGCTGACGGAAAAGCGGTCCTGGACCTTGCCACGACGCTTTCCGGCTCGGTGGTCCTGACCGTTAACAAATACGATTTCAAACCCAAGACCAAGACGATCAGCATCGACACCGGCGGCGGATTTGTCTTTGACGGCGCCTCCATCGACGACGACACCAACGACCTCTCCAACGGCAACAACGACGGCGAGGCCAATGGCGGAGAGACCATAGAGCTTTACGCCAGCCTGAAAAACACGACCGCCAGCACCCTCACACCAAGCGGCGACGTCAGTTGCACCGATCCCTACGTGACCTTGATCGCCACCAACCGGATCGAGTATAACGCCATCGCGCCCGGCGGCAGCGGCGAAAACGTCAATCCCATGGTGTTCCAGATCGCCGCAAACTGCCCCGACCAACACAGGATCATCCTGAATTTCGCGGCCGAAAGCACCGGCGGAAACTGGACTGTCATGATCCCCATCGTCGTCAGCAACGGCCATCTGGCAATGCAGTCCTACACTTTCATCGGCGCCACGGGCAACCGCATCTATCCCGGCGACCAATTTCCCATGACGATAAGTTTGACCAACGCCGGATCCTTCAGCCTGAGCGGCGTTAACGCCATTCTCCGGTCCCGGGATATGTTTTTCTCGGTCATCGATTCGCTCGGTACCTACGGAAACATCGCGCAGGGCGCCACAGTCGCCAACAGCGGTGACACCTTCACCGTGAAAGCCCGCAGCTCCTGCATCGATGGCATGGTCATCCCGCTGGAGCTTGATGTTTACAACAGCGCCGGTTTCGCAGAGTCCGTATACATGACCCTGACGATCGGACTGACGACGGTTACCGATCCGCTCGGACAGGACGCTTACGGCTATTTTATCTTTGACGACGGTGACACCGGCTATGACCAGTGCCCGACTTATCAATGGATCGGGATCGCCCCGGCCGAGGGAGGCAGCGGAACCGCGCTCGCCCTTACCGATCCGGGCAATGCCAGCGATGAAGGCGACCAGACCAATGCCGTGGCCATTACCACCGTCAACCTGCCCTTCACATTTTCATATTACGGCGTGGATTACACTCAGGCTTCGATCTCGTCCAACGGCTTTATCGCCTTTGGCGACACAGACGATGCCGACTGGCGCAACTGGCGCCTGCCCGATGCCGGCGGTCCCAGCCCGATGATCGCGGTCTTCTGGGATGACCTCGACCTCCTCAGCGGCACCAGCAACGTATATACCTACTACAATTCCAGCCAGCATTATTACGTTGTCGAATGGTATCACATGATCTCCGGTTACGATTCTTCCACGCAGGAAACCTTCCAGGCCATCCTGTATAATCCGGATTTCTATCCCACCCACACCGGCGACGGACCAATAAAACTGCAATACAAGGATTTCAACAACATCGACCTGGGCGATGGAGACACCTATCCCCACGGAAACTACTGCACCATCGGCATCGAGGACCACACCGAGACCATCGGCCTCGAATATACCTTCAACAATACCTATCCGACCGCAGCAGCGCAGCTTTCAGACGAATCGGCCCTGTTCATCACGACCCGCCCGCTGATCCCGGATTATCCGTATCTGGCCATCGAACAGGTCAACATTGTAGATCCGAATTCCAACAACCACCTCGAGCCCGGAGAATCCGCCCAACTGGCGATCCGCCTGGGCAACCGGGGTTTGGTCGAGGCCACCGGCGTTTCCGCAGTGCTCAGTTCCTCCGATCCCTACGTAACCATCACTGCGAACAGCGCGGTTTACGGCAGCGTTCCCGCGCAGGGCAACGCCTTTCCGCAGACCAACTACGCCGTCACAGTCGCGGCCAACTGCCCCGCGAACCATTCCATCGATTTCACATTGAACATCACCAGCAACACCGGTTCCTGGGTGTATGTCTTCCCGCTTGTCGTTTACGTGCCCGAGCTGTCGTTCAGCAACATGATCGTCAACGACGTGACCGGCGACCATAACGGCATCCTGGATCCCGGCGAAACGGCGGCGATCACGATCCACCTGAACAACATCAGCGAAATCGCCTCCCAAGCCGGCAGTGCGACACTTACCTGTGCCACTCCGGGAATCACCATCAATACCGGCACGGATACCTTCGCGGCCATTGCCGGAGGAGGTTACGAGGTCCTGAGTTTCAGCATCTCAGCTGCTTCCAGCATGACCGACGGAACCTTGGTGAGCCTGGTCTTTTCAGCCGTAGCCGGCTCAGTTACTGCGACCGCCACAGAAAACGTGGAAGTCGGCGCCCCGCTGGAGATCATCATTGGCAACGGAACCGGAACCCAGGCCTATCCTTTGGACCGGTGGTACAACTATTCAGGTCACGAAGCGATCTACCTGGCTTCGGAGATCGGCACAGCCGGAACTCTCAAATCCATCGCTTTCTACAAAGGAAGCGGCGCGGACCTGAATCCCATCTCCTCCGTGGTCATCTACATGAAGAATACGACCGCCAACTCACTATCCTCCGGAAACTACAGCACCGCCGGATACACGCAGGTTTACAGCGGACCCTTTACCAACAACGCCGCGTCCGGATGGATGGAAGTGAACCTGAGCCCGATGTTCGAATATGACGGAGTCTCCAACCTCTCCATTCTCACGGTCAAGGGCTATCAGCAATACATCAACAACTACCCGAACTGGACCTATTCAGCTGTGTCGCCCAGCCGCGCGCGGCAAAACCATAGTGACACCTCCGCGCCGACCAACTTGCTGGCCACGGCTAATCTGCCCAACCTGCGCCTGAAGATCTTCCCGCAGTATGAAATTCTGATGCCGCCGCAGGACCTGGCCGCTTCAGCCAGCCATCAGTCGGTCCTGCTCACATGGTCGGCACCGGCTTCCGGCTCTCCCACCGGTTACAGGATCTACCGCAATGCGTCTCTGTTGACGACCGTGACGGGATTGACTTATACCGATCTGGCCGTGACCGATGGCACGACCTACACCTATTATCTGACCGCGGTTTACAATGAAGGTGTATCCGATCCCTCAAACAGCGTCACAGCCATTCCGAATGCCATCGCTCCGACGAACCTGACCGCGGTTGGCGGAAATACCATCGTCAATCTCAGTTGGGACGCTGCCACCGGACGCGAGGGATTCGAATCGGCCAGTTCAGCGGAACGCTCCATTAGCAGTTACAGGATCTATCGCGGCGGAGTTCCCATCACGACAACCACCGGCACCACTTATCAGGATACCGGCCTGGCCAACGGGACCTCGTATTCCTATTACGTAACGACCGTATATGTGAATCCTGCCGGCGAATCCGGACCTTCCAACACGGCGACCGCCACCCCCAATTCAGTATCCTACGTGATCCTGGGTACGGGAAACCTGGCTACGATAGGCGTGCAAAACAGCCCGATCAATATTTCCAACAACAGTTGCCACGGGCAGTCAGTTTATCTGGCAGCCGATCTGAACGCTGCCGGCGTGACAGGTCCGATCCTGATCACGGCCATGGGCTTCAATGTCATCTCTTCGCCAAACTTGGCTTTGCCGAATTTCCTGGTCCGGATGAAACACACCACGGCGACCAACGCCGCCAGCTGGCATGACGCCACCGATTTGGTGACCACATATTCCAACGCGTCGTATATGCCGGTCGCGGGAGGCTGGGACATGCTGGAGTTCACCACTCCCTTCCAATGGAACGGGACGGACAACATCCTGATCGACACTGCCTTCGGACTCGTCGCCACAGCCAGCCAGACCGGCACGCTGCAATATACTAATGTCAGCAATAGTTACCGGTTTGCCTACAGCAACACCGAAGACCAGACCAACGTCTTCAGCGGCGGCTTGGTCAGAGACCGGCTTCCTAACGTGCGCCTGGCTCTTCAGTCGGTTCCTGTGGGACCTTCGGTCTCGGTCAGCCCGACGTCTATTCCCTTTGGCGAGGTTCAGGTTGGCTCAAACTCTGTCCAGCATTTCACCATCCAAAACACCGGTGGCCAGATCCTGACCGGGACAGTGACCACTCCAGCTGGTTACGCGGTCTCAGAGATAACGCGCAACGCGGTAACCGGCGGAAACGCATCGACCCCGGGAAAAACCGGGCGTAACACAATAACATTCTCCATTGCGGCCGGAGTTACCAAAACCTACAGCCTGACCTTCGCTCCGACGGCCACTATCGCCTACAACGGCAACGTCGTGATCGCCACCAACGACGCCGACAATCCCACTGTGAACATCGCCGTCACCGGCAGCGGCTACATCCCGCCGACCATTTCGCTGGATGCCAACGCTCTCGGCGTGACCCTGAATTTCGGCGAAGCGGGCGAAGACGACTTCACCATCACCAATTTAGGCAGCCATCAGCTTACTTTCACGGTCACGGAATCGCCGATCGTGGAGTGGTTCACTGCCACACCTTCTTCCGGAACGGTCACGGGCGGCGGGAACCAACTCATCATGGGCTCCTTCTCCGCCGCCGGAATGACTCCCGGCACGTATCAGACCACATTGCAGGTCGCGTCCAACGATCCTGACGATCCCCTTCTGGAAGTAAGCGTGGAAATGACCGTCAATAACAGCGTTCCCACGATCGTTTTGCCGGATGGCTTCGCGTTCGATATGGACACCTCGCTGGTCGTGGATTTCGATCCCTTCGTGAACGACCTGAACAACCAGGCCCTGATCCTGGGCTGCAGCGGAAACACGAACGTCCAGGTCACCATCAACAACCTTATAGTGACTTTCACTGCCACGCCAGGCTGGTACGGTACCGAAACCCTGACCTTCACGGTCAGCGACGGCATCGACACCGCCTTCGACACAGTGCCGGTCACGGTGAATCTAACGGCTCTGCCCGCTCCCGAGATCAGTAACATCACCAGTTCCGCCGGCGGTGGCGTAAGCTTTGGCTGGAACGCCGTGCCCGGAGCCACGCAGTACAATGTCTACCGGTCTACGGATCCCTACGGAACCTTCACTTTGATCGGGACGACGACCCAAACAACCTACGAAGATCCGGGAACATATGAAAAGGCTTTCTATCAAGTGAGAGCCGTTGTCAATCCCCCTGCGAAGTAGTTCCCGGGCCAGATAAACTACCAACTTATAAAGATTCCGCCTTCATCGGACAGCCCAGTCCGGTAAGGCGGAATCTTCTTTTTGAGGACAAATAAGCACGTGGGTTTATTTCTGGATTGGCTGGAAAGCCTTTAGCATAGAGGTCTGAGCCACTAACATATATGTAATGGCATACCCTATAACCTGCCCTACTTCGGGATGCTCAGGTAACTAACGAGGTCAGATCAGAACAGATCGCGGTTGTCTATCTCAAATGGAAAAGAATGACAGTCACCACTTCTTGAAAATGAAAAAGACCGCGGCGACGATCAGGAGAAAACCCACGAGATAATTCCAGCGGAATTCCTCCTTGAGGTATAAAACGGAAAAAGCGCTGAACACGACGAGTGTGATCACTTCCTGGATAGTTTTAAGCTGATAGGCGCTGAAGATCCCATAGCCAACCCGGTTGGCCGGCACCTGGAAGCAGTACTCGAAAAAGGCGATGCCCCAGGAGGCGAGGATCACCGTTAGCAAAGGGAGGTTGCGGTATTTAAGGTGACCGTACCAGGCGAAGGTCATAAAGACATTGGATACAGTGAGGAGGAGGACGGTTTTCATAAAATGTAAAGGCCTTTCTACTTATGATAATACTTGGGCAGATCCCATTGCAGGACCTGCTCCAGCGGGATGCCCTCTCGCCAGTCTGAACCCTGTGAAATGCCCAGAGAAATAGCTTTGGTCATGATTTCGACAGCGGCCTGGATCGCTTTCCGGATCCCGTAGCCATTGACTATGCCAGCCAAAACGAAGGCGGAGAAACAATCTCCGGCTCCGGGATGGGCTCCGGACTCAGTGGCAAAGGGATAGCGGACCAGATCGGTGGCGCCGGCCTCGTAATATTGCACTTCCAGGCTGCCCGCCTTGCTTCCGGGAACCGAAGTTATAATCACATGCCGGGGGCCGGATGCGCTGATTTTTCTGCACCAAGCCAGGATATCGGAAGCCCCGGGAGAGGACTTGGGATCAGCGCCTGCCAACAGCGCCGCTTCAGTAAAATTGGGGGTGACAACGTCTGCCAGGGACACAAGTTCGAGCATAGCGTCAACGATCCCGGCGTCGAAACATCCATACAGCGAGCCGTTGTCGCCCATCACGGGATCCACGAGCACAGTCGTGTTTTCATGCTGCAGCCGTAAAATAACTTCTTTGACCTGTGCAGCCTGTTCTGCCGAGGAGAGGAAACCGCTGGAGATGGCGTCGAAGCGCAATCCCAACTCTTGCCAATGCCGGGAAAAGGGCTCCAACTGCGGGCTCAGGTCAACCCAGCAGGGATCGGGATAGTCGGTGTTGGCGGAAAGAAGTGCCGTCGGCAGCGCGCAGATCCTGATCCCCAAACGGTACATGATGGGAATCACCGCCATCAGCGAGGTGTGGCCAAATCCCGAAAGGTCGTGGATCGCCAGGATCCTTTTACTCTGCTTGGCTGTCATATCAAATCCGGTAGCGGCCCATTAACGTTACTGTTTGCAGAAAGTCTGGAATAGTCGCGGATCCCTTTGTATATTTGCTTACCAAACTTACAGCTTGACCGCTCTGACAACGTAAAACCTGCTGGGATCGGTCAGCGCGGCTCCCAGATCGGCGGCACTGAGGCCGGTGGTCGTGGTCAGCAGAGTAAAATTCCCAATATCAGCGTAAGGATCGTCGCTGTAAAGGACTTCGTAATAATCCGGCACGATGGGATTTCCTTCCGAATCCTGGGTCACGGCATCCCAACTGAGCAGGAAATCCGTTCCGCTCATGGTGATCTGGATGTCTTGCGGCGCCAAAGGCAGCACGGGCGGGGCCACATTGATGTAGGCGGTTTTAATGAGTTCTTCCACGCCGCCTCGGAAAGTGACCTTGTATTTCACTGAATATGTTCCGGCCTGGGCGTAGTTGTGAAGCGGATTGCTGACGTTGGAGTCAAAAGTGCCGTCATTTTCAAAATCCCACTGCACCCCCAATCCGACCGTGCCGATGGTGTTGCCGTAAGCGTTGGCCGAATTGGCGAATTGCACGTCCAGGGGCGCGGTTCCGCTGATCGGGGTAGCGGAAAAATCCTTGTAGAGGAAGTCGAAGGGATACTTTTCCGCCTGCAGGATCTCCTTGGTCGATGTGTTTTGCAGAAAAAGGACCAGTTCGCAGTTGTGCGTATTGTAGGCTGGATTTAAAGAAAAACTGAGCGGAACGGTGACCTGTCCGCCTGTGGCCAGGCTGATCGGAGTTCCGCTCTGATTGGGGATCATCAGGCGGTTGGCAAAATCCACTGTGGTCTGACTGAACCAGGTGTAGACCATTTCCGATTCGGTCACCACGGCGTGCAGGACCACATTGGTGTTGGTATCGTCCTCCGGCTTGGCCACGACGACATTGGCGGTGTAACTGTTGCCTGAGGCCGTTCCCGTCGCCGAAATTGTGTAATGTGAGGCAACCGCCAACCGGGGCGAGATCCGTCCCCAGTAGGTGCTGTAGAGCGATGTCGAACCGCTGCCCCCTCCATATCCATTTAAACCGTCGAAATAGGTCCAGGGAGTGGCAGTGGTGCCGTAAAAAGTGGCCCTCGCCACGGAATAGGTGTTGGAAAAAGGATCGGATTGCACGTGGTTAACTATTACCGCCACAGCTTTTCCGTAGGCCATCAGATCGTCGGCGCCCATGGCGCAGCCTGGACAGAGCGGGCAAGTCGTCCGGCAGGTCACTTCCATGACCACGTATCTGCGGGGAACTGCAGTGAGGGCGCAGGCAAGGCAAAGAAGAAGATATGTAACAACTATGAACTTTTTCATTTCATCCTCTCAGGTGGGTTTAATTCCTTTATTCAAAGTCAGCCAAAAGCTCTTCTAAAAATTGTCAAGCATTTCCTGCGCGTGGATTTAAGAAAATTATCAAAGCACCGGACCAGGCGAAAATATCCCCATCCAAATCTGCGCGCGGCTTTCCGCCAGAGGCCAGCGAAATCTGCTTGACACAAAAGCGCCCTGTCAAGACTTGGCCTAAATTACATTAACACGCCTTGTTATGGAGGATAACATGATGGTTCCTGAAGACCTTTTATACACTGAAAGCCATGAATGGGTGCGGGTGGCGGATGGCATCGCCACTGTCGGCATCACCGACTTTGCCCAACACGAATTGGGTGAAATAGTATTCCTGGAATTGCCCGAAGCCGGCGCGGCCGTCGCGGCCAGCGAGCCCTGCGGAACGATCGAAGCCGTCAAATCGGCGGAAGACCTGATCAGCCCGGTCAGCGGCAAGGTCGAGGAAAAGAACACCGAGGCCGAGGAAGCACCCGAATTGATCAACAAATCTCCTTATGAGGAAGGCTGGCTCTACAGGGTGCACCTCAGCACGCCCGACGAACTGGAAAACCTCCTCACGCCCCAGGAATACGCCAAACTGATCGAAGTCTGACCTTCGGACAGTGATACATAAAGACAAAAACTTCCTCATTATCCTCTCCGCTCCGTCCGGAGGGGGAAAAAGCACGATCCTCAACGAGGTTTTGCGCGTGGCGCCGGAGATAGATTATTCTGTTTCCTTCACCACAAGGGCCCCCCGCGGTGACGAAAAGGACGGCGTCCACTACAATTTCGTGAGCGATGAGGAATTCCTCAGCCGCCGCGAAGCCGGGGATTTTCTGGAAACGGCGCAGGTTTTCGGGCGCTGGTACGGAACTTCGATCAGTTTCATCCGCAGCCGCCTGGAAGCCAAACGCCATGTGATCATGGACATCGACGTTCAGGGCGCAGCGCAGATCGGCGCCACAGACATACCATACGTGAAGATTTTCATCATCCCGCCTTCCATGGAAGTCCTGCGCGCAAGACTCGTAAAACGCGCCACCGACTCCGCGGAGGAGATCGCCAAACGGCTCGCCATCGCCCGCGACGAATTGAAATACATCCCCGACTACTCTTACCTCGTGGTCAATGACCAGCTCGAAACCGCGGTGCAGGACGTACTCGCCATAGTGCGCGCGGAGGAAAACCGCGTCAGCCGTTACCGGGAGCCCATTCAAGGCTTCCTCAATCAGGAGTGACAATGATCAACCAAAACATCGAATCCTTCCTTGAAAAAACCGATATGAACTATCTCTTCTGCCTGTTGGCCAAGCTCGAATCGCAGCGCCTGAGCCAGCTTCCGGCCTATGTCCGTCAGCATTTTCCGGAAAAGATCTCTGTGATCTCCATGGACCATGTGGCGGAAAATGACGTCCCGGACTACTTTGCCGAGATCGAGGAAGCCAACCTGCTCATGGCGCAGCAAGCCATGCCCTTCAAGGATGAAGAGGCGGAGATTGAAGCCGGAGAAGAGACTTTCGACGATTCCCGCGACCATATCGAAGAACTCGTCCACGACAATCTGGACCGCTATGATGACGAAGAAGAGGAAGGAGAGGAATTCGACCTCGCTGACGACGAGGGCGACGACGATTCCGACTGACCTCCCTTAAATGACCACCCGCGCTTTACGGCAGCAGCTTGAACTGCTCCGCAACTCCGGCATTCGCGAAATCTACCGGCCCCATAATACCCAGGCGGAGAGCCTTGCCGCGTTGCAGTCCCACTACGCTGATTGCACCAAGTGCGGGCTTCATAAGGGTCGCATAAAATTCGTTTACGGGGAGGGCGATCCGGACGCTACCGCCATGCTCATAGGGGAGGGGCCCGGCGAACAGGAAAACCTCACCGGAAGGCCTTTTGTGGGAGCTGCCGGCAAATTGCTTGACGATATGCTCAAGGCCATAAACCTCAATCGCCAGGACGTCTATATCTGCAACATCGTCAAATGCCGTCCGCCCAACAACCGAAATCCAGAACAGACCGAACGCGAGGCCTGCCTGCCCTATCTTCTCGAACAGATCGAGATCATCCAACCCCGCTTGATCCTCATGCTCGGCCTCGTCGCGGCGCAAACCCTTTTGGATTCAAAACTCAGCATGGAAAAACTGCGCCAGACCACTCACGAATTCCAGGGGATTAAAAGCTACATTTCCTACCATCCCGCCGCCTTGTTGCGCAATCCGCAATGGAAGCGGCCCGCCTGGATTGATCTGCAAAATTTCCGGGACGACTATCGGGAATTGCGTAAATGAGGGCAGGAAAGCGCCGCGGGATCTTTACCTCCGGCTGTTTTCTTTTTCTATTCGTTTTTTTTGCCAATCTCGGAGCCAGGATTGCCATCTACGGCGACACTCAATACAGCGCTGAAATCCACGCCCAGGTTGCCGCGGCGATGGCGGTCCACAAACCAGGGATTGCTTTCCACACCGGTGATCTCAGTTCCCACGGCAGCAAGCAAAAAAACTACGACGGATTTTTTTCACTTTCCGCGCCTCTGCTCTCGCAATGCCAGGTTTTTCCGGCCCGCGGCAACCACGACTCGTCCATAGAACTTTTTTTGGCTAATTTTCCCCAGGTGGGCGATAAAACCTGGTACAGCGTTAAGTACGACAGTTTGCTCTGCATCGTCCTAGATTCCACTCAAGACCTCAAACCCCGCTCAGTGCAATACAATTGGCTCTGCGAAGCCTTGGCGGACACGAGCTGCGCGGCAAAAATCGTCATCCTCCACCATCCCATCTTCAGCAGCGGATCTCACGGCGGAAATGCAGACCTGGCTTTGTTTTTGCCTTCCCTTTTTGCCCGTAGCGGGGTCGTGGCGGTTTTTTCCGGGCATGACCACGATTACGAGCGTCTGCAACACAATGGCGTGACCTACTTTGTCAACGGCGGAGGCGGCGGCCTCTTGCGGGAAAAATCAAACCCCGATCCTCGCAGCGTGGTTTTCGCCAAAAGCTACAATTATCTGATCCTGGATAGGGCAGGCAAAACACTCACCTGCACTGCCTACACCCCTAAGGGCGAGGTTTTGGACAGCTGCGACCTGGCTTTGCCCTGACCTGATAAACACTGCGCAGATTCCATCCGACCCTGGATTCGATCTCAGTTTTAATGGTCTTTACCACGAGCAGCCCTTGGCCGGCTCGTTTACCGATCACGGCGAGTAGTTCTTCCTCCTCTTCCCAACTTAGAAATGAGCTGCGGTTCCCTCCGCGCTGGCGGCTGTAAATACTTTCCGGGTATCCCCCCTTGTGAGAACTTCAAAGGATACGACAAGCTAATATCGTAATTAGCAAGCGTAGTTTTATTAGCGCCCCAGAAAACAGTTGAGCGCATCAGGGAGCTTACCATCCACCCGCGGCACATCCTGCCATTGCCAACCGCCTTAGAGTGGCTTCAAGCCGGTCAAATGAACGGGCAGATCGACTGCTTCAGGGGCGGCGCATTGTGCGCTGGCCGGGAATTTGGGACTGCATTCCCACGTTGACCCGCCAGAAGAGGTTGAGGTCCGAGGGCAGGACGGTTCCGTCGAGGTTGAAATCCGCTGAACGGTAGCCGCTAAGTCCGGTCTGGACGCGCCAGTAGAGGTTGAGGTCAGTGGGCAACACACAGCCGTCGGCGTCGGCATCGCCGGAGATGAGGGCTAGGACGCCAGCCTCCACCTGCTTCACGCCGGTCTGGTTGCCGCCATAGACTGAACCGAGCGCGCTGAGGTCGATCAGGGGCGCGGAGCCGGGCGTGAGGGAAAAGGTATAGGGCACGGCGGACATGGCGCCGAGGTGGTTACGGTGCCTCAGAATCACGTAGTAACTGGTAGTATTTTCATATTCGAAAGCTAGGGTGGTATTGCCTTCCAGATCCGCTACGGTTCCGTCATCCAGCAGAAAGGCGCTGCGGGCTTGTTCGGTAGGTCCGTCGGCCGTGGAGCGGAGTTCCAGGTAGACCCAGTCCACGATCTGGCGGGGGCTGGGATCCGGCAGTGCGGATACGCTGTGATTTGCGTTGTAGGGAGAAGTAAGAGGCAACACGGCTCCGATGTTGTGGTTCATGCTTCCTCCGGCGACGTAGGGCCCTTCGAGAAAGGCTTTGAAGCATCCATACATGCAGGGGGAACTGCCACTGCCGCGGAGAGCAATGTACTGTGTGGGATGGGCAGCGTCGTTGCTGCTGATGCTCAGATTGCAATTGTAACTGATCGCGCTGGCGGGAGTGAAGGTCAGGTCGAAAACCTGGCAGGAGAGGGCCGGGATGGAATAGTCCAGGAAGTTGCGCGTGCCTTTGGTTCCGCTGGCGACGCTATAGCACTCTGGAGTTGCAATGCTGCCGCTGAGTGTTTCGTCGCCATCATTCCGGATGGAGAAAGACAAAGTGCCGCAGTTTCCTACGATTATCGCGCCGAAGTTCAGTTCTGTGGGACTGACCTCAATCAGCGGGCCTGTGAGCGGATCCGCAAAGACCAGGCGCACATTTGGCCGGTAGGAAAGCGTCGAACCTCCGTAAAAAACGTTCGTTTGGTTACTGTAACTCGAACGTGTATAGCGATAACCGTTTGTGATATTTGTATACTGCGTGGTCCCACTGCTGCTGCTGGCACTGGTCAAATTAAAGGCTGTGTCGATCACAAGATTGTTGACGCCGTTCCAAGTGAAGGCAGTGGATAGCGTCAGCATGTTCCAGCCGGTTTCTGCCGGTTGGTAGGAAGAGGCTGAATATACGGTCGCAAGGCCGCTGGCGGCTGTCCAACCGGAAGCGTCGGTGGCCGTGGTATGACCCATCCGCACCACGAAGTTGGGCATGGCGTAATTGGGCAAACCCGTGATATTAAAGCCGATCCGAGTTATTTCAAGTGGACCGGTAATTCCTGCGGAGTTCAACTCTGCGGCAGTATAGACTGATTGTCCGTGCAAGCTTCTGAGATACTCATTGACTGGGCAGGCGGTGCTGGTGCCATTGCTGGAGGTACCGGAGCCCAGAATAACATCGGGCAATGACCCCACCCCAACCTGCTGAGCATAGTTGCAAGAGTAGGCGCCGGCTGTGGCAGCGAATATAAAAATGGCAAGGGTGCCATTGCTTATCCCGGCGGCGGCGGTCACGGAGAAGCTCAGGTTTGCCGAACCGGCGGCAGCGATCAGACTGAAACCCACGCTGGCAGTGTTGACCGTGATCCCGGGCGTGGAACTGGAAAGGCTGGCGTTGCCGCTGGGAGATTGGGCTCCGCCTGTGTTGTTCAGTGCAATGGAGATGGTCACTGATTCGCCCGGATCAAGCCTGCCGTTGCCGTTGGCCGGGGCGGGATCGGATACGGACATGGCGCCGAAAGCCAGAACCGGCGCGTGGACAGCCAGTAGAAAATCATGGTTCCAGTTGTTGCCTCCGCAGCTCATGGCAATGGTGAAGGCGGCGTTTGTGCCATCGGCGATACCAGGCGCAATGCTGAAAGAGTAGGCATCGGCAACGCTTAAAAAGGAGCCTGCGGCCAGGCAGGCGATGCTCTCGGAGTTGTCCGTGATCGTGATGCCGGGAGTTGAACAGCTCAGAGTGGTGGACACATTGCTGGCTGCGTCCGATCCGCTGTTCTGGAAGGTCACGTTCAAACTGCCAGAATCGTTATACTCAGGAACATCGTTGTTGGCATCGGAATAGATGACGGAAGCCACGCTCAGGTTGGGTCCGCCGCCAGTTACCTGCTGAACGCTGCCGATGTAGCTAACCCGATTGAAAGCTGTTGCGGTGAGGGTATAGGTGAGTTCTGTGGCGGGAGGATTTACCATAGTCAGTGTAAGGTTTCCGGCGGCGTCGGTGAAGCCCCGGGCGTAGATGAAATTGTCATAGGTGAGGGAGACCAGGGCGTTGGCCACGCCAGTGGCTACGCTGAGGGAAGTGCTGCCGATGACGATCTGAGCCGGGTGGCTGACCATCATGGCAAGAGGCGTCTTGGAGCGCACTTGCAGGCTGGCGTCGCCGAAGATATGCCAGGTGCGGAACATGTTGACTCCGTCGGAGCCGGTGGTATTGCCATAGATGTCCATCATCTTGCAGGAACCGTTGTAGAAGAGGCCTCCGGCCGTGGTCTTGGTTTCGGCTACCAGCAGGTCGACAGTCTCGTCCTGGGCGCGCATGGGCGAATTCCAGGATTGGTTGATGGAACTGGCGTACATGGCCACGGCGCCTCCGTTGGCATTGCGCAGCCAGGCTTCCGCGAAACAGGTGAGGGAGACGAAATTGCCGTTTACGCAGGCCACATCCTGGATGATGGGGGCCATATTGCCGTTGGTCAGGGCCGAGGCATTGGTGTTGTTGAAGCCCGTGGTGCCCCAGCTGGTGTTGGAGCCATGCCCGACATAGTTGACGAAGCCCCGGCCGGCGTTGATGTTGGCGGTGACGGTGGAGGCCAGGGCGCCGGGATCGTAGATTTGGTCCACGGATGTATATCCGTAATTGAGCAAGTCGGTGCGGATGAGGTTCATATGCTGGCTGTCAGATTCGCCCATGTCGCCCTGCGAGCCGCCACCTTCTGCCGAAGCCAATCCCATGGCCCGCGAGAGCCAGGTGGCGGAAGTGCCCAAATCCCGCTCATAGGCGATGGCCTTATTGGTCTGGGCGGTCACTTGCTCAGCCGTTTCAGCTGAAAAACGCCCAATAAAGATATCGGGATAGTTATCTGCGCCGGCTACCAGCGAAAACATGGGATCTGCCCCTCCCCCGCCTGAGGTTAGGCTGGGAATCTGTGGCGCGTCGCCCACGATCTGTACAAAAGTGAGTTCTGGATCGGCGTTGTAGCGGTTTTGGAGATAGGTTTGCAATTGAGCTGCGGTGCTGCCGATGGCGGACCACTCGACCAGTTCGGTTTCGATCCCCTTTTGCCTTTTCCAGTTCACATAGGGCTGGATGGCACTCATAAAGTTACTATGGCAGACCACCAGCAGTTTGCCGTAGTTATCGCTGACTGGGGTGTAACGGAAACTCTGCCAGTTGAGAAAGTGATTCTCATAGACCGGTACAAAAGTGAGAGATATTTCCTCGCGCTGGCGGTTGAAGGCGTTGCGGGAGTCCAGACCGTCGGTATAAATCCTGAGCGTGTAGGAGGTGAAAACACGCAAGGTCTTGCTGACGGGATTGTAGGCAAAGGGCATGGTCTGGACGGTCAAGCCGCGGAAATCCCGCAGGATGTAGGGATCTGAGAGGCTGGCCAGGCTATCCGGGAAGAACGCGTCCTTCTTGTACGCGGCGCCGAAGCTATAGGGTACGGTCGTGGGATCCTGATCACGGGTGATCACGCCCTTGGAGGGCGCCACCGGCAGTTCGAGGTCCTGGTATTCGGCATCCAGAATCTGCAAGCGGAGCAGGCTGTGGTCTGGGATGATGATGCTGCGGTTGAAGACAGGAAGCTGCGGATCGCCCCGTGACAGGGAGACTCCCTCGCGGGGCAACCAGACATGATACCAGGTTTCGGTTCCGATGGTCACAGGATCTTTAACGAAGCAGGTGACAGTGAACTTAAGCACGGTCTCGGCGTTGGTATTACTGATTACGGTCACGGAGTTGTCTCCGGGAAACAGCCGCACAGCTTCAGCGGTCAGTAATCCAGGTACAGCCAGTAGTAATAAAAGAAACGATAATCTGCCTTTCATAATATGGTCCTGTTGATGGGTTGTTCTTTGGTGGTTTTTTATTTCGAAATTTTCTATCCCCTGTGAGCAGGAGAGTCGGTGTCCGGCATATTTGCCTCTGCGGCGCGAAAGCCGGCAATAAATATCTCCTGGCAATCAGAGCGGAACTAACTGATAAGACTATATTCATAATATACTCCGCAGACATCCGCATCTTATTATTTGGAACAGGCAAATCTGTCAATAAAAATTACCATATCTGCGTAAGCATTATCCCTGCCGTACTTTGCTATCATTGTGTGAAATAATGCAACATCCTAAATGGCGGTTCAAGAATAATGGTTGAGTTAACTCCTGCCCGAGTGATCAGTTGGCAGGATCTGGCAGGTTCCGCTCTTGTGCCACAGCCTTTATCACTTCTTAATCAAGCCTTAATCAAGCGTTAATAATTAAGGCTTGATTAAGGCTTGATTAAGAAGTGATAAAGGCTGTTACCTGAGGGCGAAGGTTAGGGATTTAATGTATTCTATTGTCATTCAATGATATATGGAAAAGGGACAAGGCAGCGGAATAGGACGCCGAGCTTGTCATTGATAAAGACCTTTGCGAAATTACTCCAAGCTGACACGACAAAGCAGAGATCGGAAAG
>ENA-UOWO01003462-UOWO01003462.1-activated-sludge-metagenome-genome-assembly--contig:-NODE-3462-length-18262-cov-17.193442_pt1 | contig 18262 bp, 18 predicted proteins | sample MGYA00238148_ERZ761564 | MGnify/ENA primary metagenome ERZ761564 (study PRJEB28885, sample SAMN05720194) | activated sludge metagenome | isolation source: Anaerobic digester | place: USA...
AGCTCCTAAAAAAACTACTCCTTATGCTCCAACTTATCCAAAGCCTTATCCATAATCTTACGTTCCTTAGGAAACCATCCTTGCGAAAGCAGGAAGACGCCCGATATAATTAAGATTACGCTAATCACTTTTTTGATTAAAAGGATGTTATGCGGATTAAGCTGGTTTCGCAATTGCTTGGCCAGAAGAATTTTGAAAAGGTCGGTGACAAAATAGCTCAGGATCACTGTGGTGAAAAAAGTAAACATTCGTGTGGCGTCAAGCTGCAGTTTCGGGCCAACGGTAATGAGGATAGCAAGCCAGAATCCGAGCACGCCAATGTTGATGAAATTGAGAAAGAATCCTTTAAAAAATAGCGATACGTAATTGTTTTTGGCAAGTTCTTCAGGGTCTTCGGGATCAATATTTTTCTTGGCTTTCTTGTTCTTGATAAATGAAATGATACCATAAGTAAGCATCACCAAGCCACCAAAAACAAACAAAGCCGGATCATCCTTGATGGCTTCAATCAAACGATAACTACTGAAGTACGCAATGAGGATGAAAATCACATCGGCCAAAACCACACCCAAGTCAAAAACCAATGCAGCACGGAAACCCTTGACCACACTGGTCTCGAGCAACACAAAAAAAACGGGCCCGATCATAAACGACAGAAAAAACCCGAGTGGAATGGCCGCAAAAATATCTTCAATCATCGAATGAATAATGGTTTTAACAAATATAATTTAAAATATAAAACGCCAATCCTATATTTTGGCTATTCGCGAATTTCCTCGATTTTTCCGCCCAGGGTGGTTTTTCTTTCTACTCGCTTTGGGTTGCCGTAAATCAGGATTTTCCCGCCCGCGGTCACATGCGCATCTACCGATTCTGAAGCGCGCACCTGCGCCTCGCCACCAGCCTTGACATCAACGGCCGAAGCAACCGATTTGAGGTTCTTGGCTTCAAGGATTCCGCCGGCACCAAGCTTTACATCAAGGTCTTTTGTGGTTCCGGACACTTTTATTTTCCCACCGGTCGCCGCCCTGATTCGGGTTTGTTGCGTGTCGGCGGTGATCTTGACTTCGGCGCCTTCTTGCGCCGAAGCATAGATAAATTCCTGTTTGAATGGTTTGTCGCAACCGATGAACGAGCCTTCATTGGCATCGATGTCGGTGAGTTGCCTGAAATATACTTTGGCATCGATAGATTCACCGTCGAGCAATTTTCCGGTCCGCATCCTGATTTTGAGTTCACCGTTCTTGTTGATTACCTCGGCATCAGTGCTGCGGCTTCCGTTGAATTCGACGCGTTCTTCATTAGAGGGAACAAGCGTTACCGTAATGCGGTCGAAGGTTTTTATTTTGGTGAATTCGCCGACGTTCTTCTTGATCTGTCCATGACACAAAGGTGCTGTTAGAATCACCAGTAGCACAGTGTTTAAAACGTTTTTCATGATGGGATAATTTTAGTTTTCGTTCTTCCGGATGTAATTGAAATCGAGTTGTTTCTTAACCAGATCGGCATTCTTGACCTTGACCCAAACTTCATCGCCAAGCTGCAAGATGTTCTTGGATATTTCTCCCACGAGTGCGTATTGCTTATCATCGAAAGTATAGTAATCATCTCGGATTTCCCGGATTCTGCACATGCCTTCGCATTTGTTGGAAATGATCTCAACGTAGATTCCCCATTCGGTCACGCCCGAAATCACACCCAAAAATTCCTCGTCCTTATGGTCCTGCATGTACTTGATCTGCATGTATTTAACGCTGTCGCGCTCTGCATTGGTGGCCAGGCCTTCCATGGTTGAGGAATGTTCGCATTTTTCCTCATATACTTCTGCGCTCACCGATTTGCCGCCATCCAGGTAATACTGCAACAATCGATGCACCATCACATCGGGATAACGACGGATGGGTGAGGTGAAGTGCGAATAATAATCAAACGCCAAACCGTAATGTCCTATGTTTTCTGTAGAATATTTGGCCTTGCTCATGCTTCTAATCGTCAAGGTGTCTACAAGGTTCTGCTCTTTTTTACCGTTGACGTCATTGAGCAGCTGGTTGAGCGATTGCGAAATGTCTTTCTTGGACCTGAAATCAATCTTGTAACCAAACTTTGAAATGATGGTTTGCAGGTTGATGAGCTTGTCTTCATTGGGTTCATCGTGGATTCTATACACAAAGGTTTTCTTTTGTTTCCCGATGAATTCTGCAACTTTTTTATTGGCTAATAGCATGAATTCCTCAATGAGATGGTTGGCATCTTTGGATATTTTGAAATACACGCCCTCAGGCTCGCCTTGGTCGTTGAGATTGAATTTCACTTCTACCTTATCGAATGAAATGGCACCATTGGCCATCCTCGCGCTGCGTAATTTCTTGGCCAATTCGTCGAGTTTTAAAGTGGCATCGACAATTTCCTTTTGAACCCGATAGGCTTGTCCGGTAATCGAAGTTTCTGCTGGGATCGTATCGTCTTTGGTTTCTATGATGTATTGCGCTTCTTCGTAAGCAAATCGTTGGTCAGAATAAATGACGGTACGGCCAAACCATTGGTTGATGACCTGTGCTTTTTCATTGATTTCAAAAATCGCCGAGAAGGTGTATTTTTCTTCATTCGGTCGCAGCGAACACGCAAAATTCGAGAGTACTTCGGGCAACATCGGTACCACGCGATCTACCAGATACACCGATGTAGCGCGTTGGTAGGCTTCGTCGTCGAGGACGGTTCCTTCTTCTAAATAATACGAAACGTCGGCAATGTGAATCCCGATTTCGTAGTTGCCGTTATCTAGTTTTTTAAACGACAAAGCATCGTCGAAATCCTTTGCGTCTTTTGGGTCAATGGTGAAGGTGAGTGTGTCGCGCATGTCTCGGCGTTTGTCAATCTCACTTTGTTGGATAGACGTATCGAGTTTCTGTGCGAAGACTTCTACTTCGATTGGAAAATCGTAAGGCAGTCCGTATTCAGCCAAAATCGCATGGATTTCAGTATTGTGTTCGCCGGGTTTCCCGAGTACTTTGATAATCGATCCAAATGGGCTGTCGGCTTTCTTAGGCCAGTCTTCGATGTGTGCAATCACGACATCTCCGTTTTCGGCATCGCCGATTTTATCCTTAGGAATGAAAATATCGGTGTACATTTTGGCGTTGGCCGTACTCACAAATGCAAAATTCTTCTGGATGTCGATCACGCCCACAAAATCGGTTTTGGCGCGCTCGAGCACTTCAATCACTTCGCCTTCAGGGCGTTTGCCTTTGCGTCTGTTGTAAACATAAACCTTTACTTTGTCCTTGTCTAAGGCATGGTTGAGGTTGTTGGTGGGTATGAAGACATCATCCTCGAATTCATCACAAATAAAATACGCAGTCTTTCGCGAAGTCATGTCAATGGTACCTTCGTAATAATCCTGACTGATCGCTTTGACGAGGTATTTTCCGGGTTCGGATTCGATGATGACTTTTTGTGCGGCGAGAATCTTTAGGTCTTTGATAATTTCGTTTCGGCTCTTGGTATCGTTGAGCTCTAAAATGGCGGCAATTTGTTTGTAGTTGTAGCCGACATTGGCATTTTTGGATAGTATCTTTAAAATTTTCTCTGAGAACGTTTTAGTATTTTTTCCAAACTTTTTTGGTTTCTTGTTCATATCATCTTTTCTAATAATGCTGAAAATTACGAAATAGTTCACAGTTATCCGGCCAAGCCCAAATATTTAAATAAAAAATAACTTTCCTATCTTTAACAAAAACAACTCAAACAGAAGATTTTGAAACCATTGCCATCTTCTGTTATCCTCACGGCCGGAGCTTCAAAACAATTCAACAATGCAAGATTTTATCACAATAGCCACGTTTAATTATACGCACGAAATAGTAGTGCTCAAACACCGCCTGGAACAGGAAAACATCGCTTATTTTTTTGAAAATGAGACGACTTTGTCGGTCGCGCCGTTTTATTCTACCGCGCTTGGCGGCATCCGGCTCAAAGTGCATCAAAACGACTTTGAAGCCGTGAGACAAATCCTTGAGGAACTCAGCGGGCCGAATCTTAAAATCGTTTAGCAATTGGAGATTACAAATAGCCAACTTTCAATTCATTGTTCATCAGTTTTCAACAGTCATTAAAAACAACAAAAAGAATTTTAAAATTCAAATTAATTTATGGTGGTTATTATAGCGTGTTGATAAGTACCATAACTTTCTCCCAAGACTATTGTTTTTGTAGTTATGCTTATTTATACCAATTTATCAACAACCAAGCACCTTTATAAAACATTCATTTTGAGTCAATTTTTAAAAAGCATCAACAACTGTTAACAAACTAAAATCTATGCTTTTTGTAGATAATTCTCCTCCCATAATTTTGTTAACAAGAGCTTTTTTCACGCTCAAAACTTATCCAAAAAATAACCAAACTAAATTTGGTTTTGAACTTCGGGTTTTGGATTACAATTTTTACCCATACCACCAAAAAATACTTCCTATTTTCTATCTCAACTTATGAACAATTCGTGTTAATTTAAAGTTAACTGAAAATCAAGCCATTGCGAAAAATGATTAACAACAGGTAATGGTAAGCTATAAGCCTTAAGCAATAAGCATTAATTCCACGCCATTATTTACAGCTTACAGCAAAAAAAGCCGCAACCGAAACGAATTTCAATTGCGGCCTTTACAAGTCCTTGCTAACACCAGATCAAAAAAGAAAGATCCAGATAAACGATAAAAAAAGCGCGATTTTTTTCATAAGGTTCTGTTTATTAGTCCAATCAAAAATACAGCTTTTCTCGATACGCGAAGATAACTTTCTGTAAATTTGCAGCACACCACAACTAAAAATACATCCACATGAACATCTCTATAGGAAACGACCACGCCGGTCCCGATTACAAAAAAGCCATCGTGGCCATGCTGCAATCCAAAGGGCACAACGTTACCAACTACGGCACAGACACCACAGACAGCGTTGATTACCCCGATTTTGGGCATCCGGTCGCGACAGCTGTAGCATCCAAAAAAGCCGATTTCGGTATCGTCATCTGCGGTTCGGGCAACGGCATCAATATGACTGTTAACAAACACCAGGGCGTGAGATCGGCGCTCTGCTGGACCAAAGAAATTGCCACACTGGCACGCCAACACAACGATGCGAACATCATCAGCATTCCCGCGCGTTTCACCTCAATCCCGCAAGCCGTAGAAATGGTCGAAGCTTTCCTTGCCACCGCTTTCGAAGGCGGCCGACACGCCAATCGCGTCGATAAAATCGCCTGTCAATAAATATTTTTTCGTTAGTACCATTTCCGGCTGTACGCTGCAAGCTTTTCAAAAAAAAACTATTTTTGGCACGCCACAAAACGAGCTTCCTGCGGTCGCTGTTTTGCATCGGCAAAAATCAGGTTTTTTTATAGAAAAGGCTTTGCGCTGCCATCCGGGGTAAGGCCGCCGTTTTCAAAAGCAACATTGTCATGACCAACATCGAATTCATTTCAAAAACGGTCGCTACCGCGACAAAGAATATCCAAAACACCTTGCAACTGCTCGCCGAGGATTGCACCATCCCATTCATCTCGCGCTACAGAAAAGACCAAACCGGCAACCTCGATGAGGTCGTCGTGGAGCAAATCGCCAAACTCCAAAAACAATACGACGAAATCCTCAAACGCAAGGAAACCATCCTCAAGGCAATCGACGAGCAAAAGGCCCTCACGCCAGAACTCCAACAAAAAATCAACGCAAGTTTCGACCTCCAGGAACTCGAGGATTTCTACCTGCCCTACAAAAAGAAAAAGAAAACCCGCGCCGATGTGGCCCGTGAAAACGGCCTGGAGCCGCTCGCCAAAATCATCATGGCGCAAAACAACGACGATGTCGATTTTATCGCCTCCCGTTACCTCAATACAAACGTCAAAAACGAAGACGAAGCCTTGCAAGGCGCGCGCGACATCATCGCCGAGTGGACGAGCGAAAACATCTATGTACGCAAGCAATTGCGTCGGGTTTTCAACCGCAAGGCCAGCATTTCAACCCAAGTGGTCAAGACCAAAAAAGACAGTGAAGACGCGCAAAAGTTCAGCCAATATTTTGATTGGTCAGAACCGCTAACCAAAGCGCCCGCACACCGATTGCTGGCCATGCTGCGCGCCGAGAACGAGGGTTTTGTAAAGCTTAAGGTGGCGGTAGATCCCGAAACCTCGGGCGAAGATCCCATCGACCTGATCGCACAAATTGTCATCAAAAGAAACAACGACACCACGCCACACCTGGAAATGGCCATCTCAGACAGTTACAAACGACTGCTCGCGCCAGCCATTGCCAACGAGGCGCTTCAGGAAGCCAAAGCCAAGGCCGACACCAACTCGATCCAGGTTTTTGCCAATAACCTGAGCCAGCTGTTGCTTGCGCCACCGCTCGGTGAAAGACGCATCCTGGCCATCGATCCGGGATTTCGCAGCGGTTGTAAAGTGGTTTGCCTCGATGAAAAAGGCGATCTGCTCTACAATGAAACCATTTATCCGCATGCGCCGCAAAAAGAAGAAACCATGGCACTTAAAAAGGTGCGCTCGATGGTCAACTCGTATAAGATTGACGCCATCGCCATTGGCAACGGAACGGCTTCGCGCGAGACCGAATTCTTCATCAAAAAAATCGCTTTCGACAAGCCGGTTCAGGTTTTTGTAGTGAGTGAAGCTGGTGCGTCGGTCTATTCGGCATCAAAAATCGCGCGGGATGAATTCCCGAATTTTGATGTGACCGTACGCGGTTCGGTGTCTATCGGAAGGCGTTTGTCAGATCCATTAGCCGAACTTGTTAAAATCGACCCGAAAGCCATCGGCGTTGGGCAATACCAGCACGACGTAGACCAATCGAAATTAAAAGAAGAACTTGACAATACAGTCATCCGTTGTGTGAATTCGGTGGGCATCAACATCAATACGGCCAGCAAGCATTTATTGAGTTATGTGAGTGGAATCGGGGAGAAGCTCGCCGAGAATATTGTGAACTACCGCGCAGAGAACGGACCATTCCAAGACCGAAAGCAACTCAAAAAAGTACCACGACTCGGCGAAAAGGCTTACCAGCAAGGCGTGGCTTTTATAAGGATTCCCAACGCGATAAATCCGCTCGACAATTCGGCTGTTCATCCAGAGGCTTATCCGATCGTTGAGAAAATGGCCAAGGATTTAAAACTTTCTTTGGATGAACTTATTGCCAACAAAGAAAAAACGGCATTGATCAAGGCCGAGAATTACCTCACGCCAACCATCGGTTTACTCGGGCTTAAGGATATCATCAAGGAACTTGAAAAACCGGGACTTGATCCCAGAAAAACGGCCAAGGTTTTTGAGTTCGACGCCAATGTCAAAACCATTAAGGATGTCAAATCAGGTATGGTCTTGCCCGGGATTGTCAACAACATCACCAACTTTGGCTGTTTTGTAGACATCGGCATCAAGGAAAGCGGTTTGGTACACATCTCGCAGCTCAAGGCAGGCTTTGTTAGTGATGTGAACGATGTGGTCAAACTGCATCAGCAGGTGCAGGTCAAGGTAACAGAAGTCGACGAAGAACGCAAGCGCATCCAGCTCAGCATGGTTCTGTAAGCTTATAAGATATTCCTTAAATCCTGAAAATGAGGTAAGCGTTGTAAAATCGCAAAAGAAAAGGACGAATCATGGTGTTATCCGACAGAGACAACGCACTTAGGCGCGCTGTAATGCAAAGCCTTACCGAATCCATTTGGAACACTGCAGCATTGGTCAGGGTTGATCCCAAATAAAAGAACAAGATTAAAAGGATGTGTATTGTCCGGCGCAATGATTACGACCATCATCGATAGGGGCAAAGACCAACCTTTCGGCCACATTGCAAAGGCATCGACACCAATTTGAGCAGCGCCCACGAATCCAAGCGCCACATCCAAAAGACAATCGACAAGCATTGACTTTAAAAAGGATAGTCTGATTTTCATTAATTTGCCATCGAAAAACAACCCTCCAATGGACAAAAATAAAATTGCCGTGGCGCTTTTCGACAAGCTTGCCCAAGTGTATCAGGAAAAATACATGGATGTGGCCTTGTACCACGACACGCTCGATTGGTTTTGCGAAAACCTGCAAACGCCTAATGCCCGGATTCTAGAACTCGCTTGCGGTCCCGGCAATATTACCAGACGTTTGCTGGAGCAACGCCCCGATTTTAAAATCCTCGGTACCGACCTGTCGCCCAAGATGGTTGAATTGGCCGCAATCAACAACCCAACCGCCCAGTTTGAACTAATGGATTGCCGAGAACTGTCGCGCCACAACGCGAAATATGACGGTATTATGTGTGGTTTTTGCCTGCCCTATCTGGAAAAAGATGAAGTGTTGCGATTGATTGTAGACGCAAAAGCTATTTTAAATGACGGTGGCCTATTTTATTTGAGTACGATGGAAGATGACTATGAAAAATCGGGATACAGGAAAGGGAGTACCGGAGACGAGATTTACATGCATTATTATCCCAAGGCATTTTTAGCAGAGGCTTTGCAAGACGCGGGATTTAGGATTTTACAGGTCAAAATACAGGATTATCCAGAAAAGGAGGGTAGCCAAACAATCGATTTAGTTCTGATTGCCCAAAAATAAAGACAAAAAAAATGCCCCATCGGGACACTTTTATTTTGTTTCGTCTTCTTTCTTGGCTGCCGGTTGGTCATTGTCTTTGGCCGCGTTCTTGAATTCTTTGACGCCGCTACCTAAGCCTTTCATAAGTTCCGGAATTTTTTTACCTCCAAAAAGCAACAATACAATTGCTAAAATTACGAGGATTTCTGTCATACCTAATCTTCCCATGATGTATTAATTTGTTGCCGAGGCAAATGTGTAATTAGATTGCAAATGTACATACAAAATCCCGAAATAGTTTTTAGAAGTTGGCAAATATTTGTGATTTCAACGCGTTAAATCTCAAAAGTCACGACGCGAGGGTTATTTTTATGCAAGCCTGTCGCTTGACTTGGCGACCACATTAATTGTTATATTTGCAGATAAACCCAGCTTATGTCCGAAAAACGGCTCAAACGCAAACAAATCAAGAAAAAACTCTTCACCAAAAACCGCCTGGTCATTTTGAACGAAGATACTTTTGAGGAAATCTTTTCCCTGAAACTCACCTTGATGAATGTTTTTGTTGTGGCCACCGTGGGCGCTGTGTTGATTATTTTTATCACGACGTATATCATCGCTTTTACGCCACTTCGGGAATACATTCCCGGATATGCCTCAAGCAAACTCAAGCGCGATGCCACCGAACTGGCCATTAAATCTGACTCACTTAGCGTAGCGCTCCAAAAGAACGAAGCTTACATGGCTTCGATCAAGAAAGTACTCACAGGTGATCTCGATTATGCCAAACTCAACAAGGACTCTATCATGGCCACGCCACCCGAGACCCAAAAACCAGAGTTGAAACCATCCGAAGCTGATCTTAAGCTGCGCGAACAAGTGGCCGATGAAGACAAATACAACTTGTTTGAAAAGGCGCAATCCAAAGTGAGCATTGTATTGTTTCCGCCGGTTAAGGGTCTGATTACCGACCCGTTCGACCGCCGTAAAAAACACTTTGCCGTAGACGTCGCCTTGGCCAAAAACACGCCCATCAAAGCCACCTTGAACGGAACAGTTATTTTTGCCGACTGGACACCGAGTACAGGGAACGTCATCATCATCCGACACAACAATGGCTTCCTATCGGCCTACAAACACGCTGCCTCACTGACCAAAACACAAGGCGATGTCGTAAAAACCGGAGAGGTCATTGCCTTGGCGGGCGCAACCGGACAGGAATCCACGGGCGTGCATCTGCATTTTGAACTTTGGAAAGACGGTTACCCGATAGATCCCACGCAATTTATTGAATTTGAATAGTATGTCGATAAAATCCATCGCTGCCAAGCTGTTTGCCAAACAAATTGTCAAGAAGACCAAAATTTGGAGCGCACAACCCGTGGCGGCGCAACAGCGTGTTTTTGATCATTTAATCGCGCAGGCCAGGCACACTGCTTTTGGAAAAGACCATCAGTTTGAAACCATAAAAACATTCGCCGATTTTGCCAGGCAAGTTCCCATTCGCGATTACGAAGCTTTGAAGCCCTACGTAGACAAGGTCGTCAACGGCGAGCCCGACATTTTATGGAAAGGCAAGCCACTTTATTTTGCCAAGACTTCTGGGACCACATCGGGTGTCAAGTACATCCCGCTCACCAAAGAATCGATGCCGTTTCACATCCAGGCAGCGCGCAACGCCATTCTGCATTATATCAATGAAACCGGCAATGCCGATTTCGTGAACGGCAAGATGATTTTCCTGCAAGGCAACCCCATGCTTGAAGAAAAGAATGGGATTAAATTTGGCCGACTCTCGGGTATCGTGGCGCATTTCGTGCCCAAATACCTGCAAAAAAACAGGTTGCCCTCGTGGGAAACCAATTGCATCGATGACTGGGAAACCAAGGTCGATGCCATCGTCCGGGAAACGATACAAGAGAACATGACCGTGATTTCTGGGATCCCGTCGTGGGTGCAGATGTATTTTGAGAAACTGCGCCAGCAATCGGGCACCCGAGCCGGAGGCGAACAGGGCGAAGCCAAATCGGTAGGCGAACTGTTCCCAAACTTCAACTTGTTCATCTACGGCGGGGTCAATTATGAACCTTACCGCGCCAAGTTTGAAAACCTGATTGGGAGAAAAGTAGACAGCATTGAACTTTTCCCGGCATCCGAAGGATTTTTTGCATACCAGGATTCGCAAACCGAAAAAGGCATGTTGTTGCTCCTGGATTCGGGGATTTTTTATGAGTTTGTCAAATCGGAGGAGTTTTTTACCGACAACCCACGAAGGTTCACCATCGGCGAAGTCGAGATTGGCGTGAATTACGTGTTGATTATTTCGACGAATGCGGGTTTGTGGGGATACAATATTGGGGATACCATCCAGTTTACTTCGACCCATCCGTATCGTGTCATCGTTTCAGGTCGTATCAAACATTTCATCTCGGCATTTGGCGAGCACGTTATTGCCAAGGAGGTGGAAAGCGCATTGCAGCAAGTGATTTCGGGAACCGATATCAGAATCAATGAATTCACCGTCGCACCGCAAATTACACCCGACCAAGGTTTGCCTTACCACGAATGGCTCATCGAATTTGAAAATGAACCCGAAGACTTACAGGCTTTTGCCACGGCTATCGACAATGCGATGGTACAACAGAACACCTATTATGACGATTTGATTTCAGGAAACGTCCTGCGACAACTCGTAATCACTAAAATTGCCCAAAATGGTTTCCAGGAGTATATGAAGTCGATTGGGAAACTCGGCGGACAGAATAAAATACCAAGGCTCAGCAACGACCGAAGTATCGCAGACAAATTGCAAAAAGCGATTTAAATGAAAAAGAAATTCACGCTTTTATTGTTGTTTATGATCGGCGCAATATCGGCGCAGACCAGAGGTGTAATCAAGGACAGTCTCACAGGGAAACCGGTTCCGTTTGTGAGCATTTGGAGCGAGAATGAAAATATCGGGACCACTTCGGAGGAAAACGGCAGTTTTGCAATAGGTACCACCCAAAAAAGCAAAACCCTGATTTTCCATTCGCTTGGATTTGAGAAGAAAAAATTGGCTATAGCAAATACCGCAGTCGTGCTGCTCAGCCCAAAAGTCAATGCACTTGATGAAGTCGTCGTGAGAAAACGCAAGGAAACCAAGCGTCGCGAAATCGGCATCATTGAAAGCGCTGTGCTTGAGGCTTTTGAAAACCAACCCAAGATCGACCTCAAATTTTTCCCGTATCAATCGGATTACAAACAAACCGGATTCATTAAAAAAATTGGCTTGATTACCGACAGTAGGATTGATGACGCGACCATTAAAATCCATATTTACAGCGTTGATGCCAATGGATTTCCTGGCGCAGAATTGCTTGACCGCGATTTGGTGGTTACGGTCGGGAAAGGCAACCGGCAGTCGGTGTTTGATGTAAGCAAATTCAACCTCGCGTTGCCAAAAACAGGGGTGTTCATCGGCTTTGAAAAGATTATGATCGAGAAGAATAAGCGAGAAGACCGCAATTCTTACTATCCGTATGTGTTGTACAATTGGGTGGCGCGAAATCGGTCGTTTGCGTATTTGGGCGGCCAATGGACCGCGCAATCTGCCGAGAAAAAAAATATTTACGAGCCCGCAATTACCCTTGTTCTTACCAATTAAATAGAAAAACACTACATTTGCCGGTTAGAAACAGAAAAGAACGAAAAAGCCTTCACGCGTAAGGACTTGAATTTAAAAGAATTACATGAAAGAAATTAAAAATATCGTACGATCAAGGGCACAGGAATCTTCAAGTGCCGTTGAGAAATTATACATCACGATGCGCCACCTTTTCAACCGCGGTTTTTACAAGCCGATGGGTGTCTCGGGAGAAACATTGCGCGAAGCATTGCTGTCTTTGCGACCAGAAATTTACGGCACCATTGCCGAGGAAAAAGTAGAGCTCAACGGGCTATTATACGTCATCGAGCGTTTGCCTATTGGGATTGAGGAATGTCGGTTCATCAACCTCACCTCGGACGAAGGCTATTCTAAATCGCATTTCAAAGCGATTGTTCCGCCAAAAAGAAAAAGAAACTGTTACCGCATTGACGAAGAGCAGATGAACGTTGAGATCACACGCGGTCGTTCGGATATTTACGACATCCTTACCCACCTTACGTTCATCTTCATCGAATCGCACAAAATTAAAGACCGCATCTTAATTGATGAAAGCGGCGAAGTCACGCGCGACTGGCAAAAGCTCGAAGCTGCCGTGCTGCAGAACAAAAAAATGACGCAGATCGAGAAGGAAAAAACCATCTCTCATACGGCCAATATCCTTGGACGAACGTTTTCTGAAGTGCTCGATATCTACGACAATTTTGGCACTGCCGACAAACCCGACCGTTTCCTGCACGTGATATACTGGCTCGGGAAATTGGCTTTAGAAGAAGTGATAGACAATACCAAACGCACGATTACCTTTAGCCCAATTTTGCGTGAGCGCCTCGGTCACCACATCCACGGCGAGATCTGGGCCACCAACATCAAGGAAGTGCTTAAGGAAAACGAATTGCTCGATCGCCCGATACACATCATCAGTGCCAATATGCACAGTGTGATGAACTCGATTTTCGCCACGCACGTACACAAGGCCAAGTTAAAAGACAAGACCGATTTCTTCATTTATGAGGAACTCAGCAAACAGGGCGCGCATGACGTGCGCGATAAGGTAGAGGAGTTTGCCAAACAGCACGGCATGATTTCACTTCCGGACACGTCGGGCACCAACATCGACGTGCAGATTTTTGATACCGCAAAAATCGACTTTAAGAAATCGGCTTTCCCAACAGCTAAAAACGAGGTGCCTCCGGTGATCATCGTCATGGATTATGCCTTTGGAGAACAAGCCTATGAAACAATAGATGAATTGCTCAAGCCATATAAAATAGATCGGGACAACAAGGTTTTTCTAAACGTAGAGTCGGTATCGATTATGGGAAAAGCAGGGATTTTACAGGGCGGAAAAGGCGACATCATGATTCCGTCGGCACACATCAACGAAGGAACCGGCGACAATTATCCGTTTGAGAATGAACTGACCGCCGAAATGCTTGAAGGCAACGGTATTCCCGTTTACGCCGGACCAATGGTTACCGTTTTGGGAACTTCGCTGCAGAATAAAGATTTACTCAAATTCTTCCACGATTCTACCTGGGGCGTTATTGGCCTGGAGATGGAAGGCGCTTACTACCAGAAAGCGATACAATCGGCTTCGAGAATCCGCAAAAGTATCAATCCTGATGTGAAAGTGCGGTATGCTTATTATGCGTCGGATAACCCATTGGAAACAGGCAGCACACTCGCTTCCGGAGGTTTGGGAACCACAGGAGTGAAACCCACTTACCTCATTACAATTAAAATATTAGAACAAATTTTCAACATTAAATAGTGGCTACATGAGTACAAACACACCACAAAACCAGGAAGTAGATTTGTCTATGGTTTCTAAGGGAATCGGCAATTTCGTCCAATACATCAAGTTGGTGATTTTTCGCGCCATCCAGTTTGTCATCAAACACGTTGTCGTCATCGGGATTTTGTTTGCAATTGGTGTTGGACTGGGGCTTTACCTGGATAAAACACAGAAAACCTACGACCACCAGATTATTGTACAGCCCAATTTTGGAAGTGTCGATTATCTTTATGCAAAAGTTGACTTGCTTGAGTCTAAAATTTTAGAAAAGGATACGGTGTTTCTTGAAAAAATCGGCTTGCATAACCCAAGCGCTTTTAGCAGGATTGACATTAAACCAGTGGTGGATGTTTATCGTTTTATCAACACAAGTGAACAAAATTTTGAACTCCTGAAATTAATGTCGGAAGATAGCGACATTAAGAAAATCGTAGAGGAAAGGGCAACGAGTAAAAACTATCCTTACCACGTGATTTCATTGAAGTCAAAAGCAAGGATCTCACATACAAATTTTATTGAGCCTCTGATGGCTTATCTCAATAACAGCGCGCATTACGCCATAATGCAGAAGGAATATTTGAACAACCTGAAGATAAAAGTAAAAGCCAACGACCTTACCATTGCTCAAATAGACGGCTTTTTGAATACTTTTTCGGGAACGGTAAACGGTCCATCCAAAAGTGACAAACTGGTTTATTACAACGAGAATACGCAACTAAACGATGTCATCCAGACCAAAGATAAATTAATTAAGGAGCAAGGAAATTTGAGGCTTGAACTGGTCAACGCTGATAAGATTGTAAAAGAGAACAGCAGTATCATCAACATAGAGAATAACGAATCAATCAATGGGAAACTAAAAATTATCCTACCGATTTTGTTTATTTTCCTATACCTGTGCATCCACTATTTTGTGAGATTTTACAAAACGCAAAAGGCAAGACTTCAATAATCGTTTATAAGAATATGAAAGGAATAATTTTAGCCGGAGGATCAGGTACGCGCTTGCATCCGTTGACTTTAGCCGTAAGCAAGCAATTGATGCCGATTTACGACAAACCCATGATTTATTACCCATTGTCTACTTTGATGTGGTCTGGGATCAGGGAAATTTTAATTATTTCAACGCCACATGATTTGCCGTTGTTTCGCCAGTTATTGGGCGACGGAAAGAGCTTGGGCTGCCGTTTTGAGTATGCGGTGCAGGAAAATCCCAACGGCCTTGCCGAAGCTTTCATTATTGGGAAGGAATTCATCGGCAACGACAAAGTAGCTTTGGTACTGGGCGATAACATTTTCTACGGAACCGGCCTCTCAGAATTGCTGCTGGCCAACAACAATCCCGATGGCGGCATCATCTACGCCTACCACGTGCACGATCCCGAGCGCTACGGTGTTGTTGATTTTGATGCCGATGGAACCGTGCTGTCTATAGAAGAAAAGCCAGAAAAGCCCAAATCAAACTACGCCGTTCCGGGTATTTATTTCTATGATAACGACGTGGTTGACATCGCTGCCAACATCAAACCAAGCCATCGCGGAGAACTTGAAATCACGGATGTAAACAAGGAGTACCTCAAAAGAGGCAAACTCAAAGTAAGTATCCTTGATCGCGGAACCGCCTGGCTTGACACCGGTACGTTCAACTCGCTCATGCAGGCTTCTCAATTCGTCCAGGTGATTGAAGAACGCCAAGGGCTTAAAATCGGTTCTATTGAAGAAGCTGCATTCAAAATGGGATTTATCAATGCCGAACAACTAAAAACCCTCGCACAGCCGTTGCTCAAAAGCGGCTACGGAACGCATTTGTTAAGCATTATCTAGACCTCATATGAATTTCCTTCCTACCAAGCTGGATGGCTGTTATGTTATTGAGCCTAAAATCATTAACGATGATCGCGGCTATTTCATGGAGAGTTTCAACGAGCAGACTTTTCAACAAGGCACCCAAACCAATGTCCATTTTGTACAAGACAATCAATCCTTTTCTACCAAAGGTGTCCTGCGCGGTTTGCATTACCAAACCGGTGCGCACGCGCAAGCCAAACTGGTTCGTGTACTAAAAGGTGAAGTGTTGGATGTTGCGGTCGATATTCGTCCCGGATCTCCAACTTTTGGGCAGTATGAATCGGTCTTGCTCTCGGCCGAGAACCAGAAGCAGTTTTTCGTCCCAAGGGGATTCGCCCACGGATTTCTGGTGCTCAGCGAATCGGCCGTTTTCTTTTACAAATGCGACAATTTCTACAATAAGGAATCCGAAGGCGGCATCCTCTACAACGACCCGGCACTTCAAATCAACTGGAATTTACCCGAGTCGGGATTGATTATTTCAGAAAAAGACAAAGTCCAACCCACGCTCGCAAACGCAAAAAAAGCATGGTAGTTTTAGTGACCGGCGCCAATGGCCAACTCGGGCAGGCGTTACAATTTATAGCCACCAAACACCCAGCGCTTCGGTTTCATTTCCTGGGATCAAAAGATTTAGACATCACTGCTAAAGATCAGGTGACTGAGGCATTTGCCAACACACAACCCGATTACTGTATCAATGCCGCAGCATACACAGCCGTCGACAAAGCAGAATCCGAACCCGAATCGGCGCGCGCCATCAACGTAGACGGTGTTTTGAATTTGGCCCAAGCCGCTCAAACGTCGGGAACAATAATGATACACGTCTCCACCGATTTTGTTTTCGACGGATCCAAAAGCAGCCCGTACCTCGAAACCGACACTACCCAACCGCAAGGCGTCTACGCCCTCACCAAGCGCGACGGGGAACTGGCGTTGCAACAAACCTGCGACCGATATTTCATCATCCGGACTTCTTGGGTGTATTCTAACTTTGGTAGCAATTTCATGAAAACCATGTTGCGTGTCGCCTCAGAAAGAGACGCAATAAACGTGGTCAATGACCAAATCGGCTCGCCCACACATGCCATCGATCTGGCCGAGGCGATTGTGGCAGTAATTGAAAGCGGCAGCAAAAACTACGGAATTTACCATTTCAGCAATGAGGGCGTGGCCAGTTGGTACGATTTTGCCAAGGAGATTTTTAGCCTCAATGGAGTCGCTATTCAACTGAATCCGATTCCCACATCGGCCTACCCAACTCCCGCAAAACGCCCACCTTACAGCGTACTGGACAAATCCAAGTTCAAAACCGAATTTAAATTTGCCATTCCCGATTGGCAAGATTCGCTAAAAGCATACAAATAAAAAGGAGGCCTATTGACCTCCTTTTTTTTCGTTTACCGTTTGATCAGTTTGACATGTTCTACCTGGTCTGCCTCAGAAAGCTTTAGCAAATAAGTGCCCGAAGGTAGATTGCTAAATTCGGCCTGGGCATTCTCCAAGCGGCCTTGTTGTATTTTCTTACCGTCGATCGAGTACAATTCGTATGCGGCGTTTTTGTTGATACCAGAAACTTCAATACGGTCCACAAACGGGTTCGGGTAGACCTTAACCGGTAGTTTGCCATAGGTGACGGTTGCCATCACATTTTCAACGGTAATCACCAGGTCAAAAGTGACGCTTCCGCCCGAATTGGTCGCGGTGACCGTGTAAGTCGTCGCAGGGCTTGGTACCGTAGGTGTCCCTGAAATGATTCCGGTATTGACATCCAAAACCAGCCCGTCTGGCAGGGTTGGGAAAATGCTGTAGGAGTTGACAGTCCCGTTTACCGACGGCAACAAATCGCCAATGGTAATACCTACCGTGAAAATTGAATTCGCGGTATAGCTCAAGGCGGTCGGTGCCGCTTCATTAACGGTGATGCTGATATCAAAAGCCACACTTCCACCCGAATTGGTCGCTGTAATCGTATAAACGGTCTGTGCCGATAAAACACTTGGTGTTCCAGAGATAATCCCTGTAGCGGGATCCAAAACCAATCCATCGGGCAATGCAGGTACAATGCCAAAGCTTGTCACGTTTCCGGTAACCGACGCAACCAGCGCAGCAATCGCACTGTTGATCGTAAACACATTCGGGTTTGGATAGCTTAAGGCGGTTGGCGCCACATCGTTCACGGTGATGGAGATATCAAAAGCCACACTTCCGCCCGAATTGGCCGCTGTAATCGTATAATCGGTCTGTGCCGACAAAACACTTGGTGTTCCGGAGATAATCCCTGTAGCGGCGTCTAAAACCAATCCATCGGGCAATGCCGGTACAATGCCAAAGCTTGTCACGTTTCCGGTAACCGACGCAACCAGCGCAGCAA
>ENA-UOWO01003464-UOWO01003464.1-activated-sludge-metagenome-genome-assembly--contig:-NODE-3464-length-18259-cov-11.757910_pt1 | contig 18259 bp, 14 predicted proteins | sample MGYA00238148_ERZ761564 | MGnify/ENA primary metagenome ERZ761564 (study PRJEB28885, sample SAMN05720194) | activated sludge metagenome | isolation source: Anaerobic digester | place: USA...
ATTGAGCAAAATCAATACTGCTCCTGATTTCGCTCAGTGTCGCGTTTTTTTTCTGCGGGTAATTTGAGTGCTGAAACTAATTCAGGTTCAACAAAACAATGCAGATATGTCCGCGATAAAAGAACAAGAAGTCAGCAGACCAGCACCGAGTTCTTTGGAAATCGATTATTTGTTGGTCGCTTTGGAAATGGGCAAAGCAGATGAGTCGGTGCTGCATTTTGTACATTTCCTGACCCAAACCCTGCCCCTTAAAGGAATTACTTTTGTGCACGTTTTGCCTAAAGTTGATTTGTTTTTCAATGATTTCACTCAAAACATGCAAAATCTGATCAAGAACTACGGCCATCAGGACGAAGTACTTGAAGAGATGCGCAATAAAGTGTCCTCATTTGTACATGCCGAAAACGGGCCACGCCTGCATTTTTCCATCCGGGAAGGCAATCCGCTGGAGGAGGTTTTGCAGGAGGCGCGGCTTTCTGGGGCGGACTTGCTCCTGGTGGGGCAACGTTCAGGTACGGGTAATCACGGGATTCTTGCCCGTAATTTGGTTCGAAAATCAGTTGGCCATACCCTGATCATTCCTGAACAAAGCCAGGCTCAACTCAAGACCATCGTAGTTCCGGTCGATTTTTCACCACACTCGGTACGTGCACTGGAAACGGCCATCAACCTCAATCGGAGTTTGTCTGAAAAAGCCAAAATCATTTGTGTAAATATTTTTGAATTGCCTGCCGTGTTTTCCTATAAGGTACGTCATTCTTATGAAGCCCTCAAACAAGTGATGGAAGAAGACCGGAAGGCCGCCTTTCAGGATTTCATCAATACCTATGCAAAAGAGGAACCCAATGTTGAAATGGAGTTGATCGAACAGGGGTATGGCAATGTTGGTCCCTATTTGCACCAATTCTGTGAAGACCGCCATGCCGATCTGATTGTACTTGGAGCCAAAGGGCATTCAAAGGTTGAATTGTTGCTCTTGGGTAGTGTTACGGAAAAATTATTGACCTTGAACCAAACCATTTCCACTTTGGTAGTGAAATAGTAGACTTTATGACCGAGCAACGTCCTGTTTATAAAGTCTAGTAGGTTTGGTTTTTCAAATGGAAGCCCCTACTTTTGCGCATGAAAATCGATACCATGCGCACCTATTCTTTTTATATCTGTTCTTTTTTGCTGTTTGCCAGCTTGATTTCGGGCTGTGTTAACAACAATACCCCCAAGGAAAAAGTCAGTCTCGCCCAAAGTCTCGATGGAACGGACTGGGATTTCTATATGATTGAAGAAAAGGGGAAAAAAGAAACTGCTCCTGCGGGTCTCAAAATAAACATGGCTTTTTTAGAGGGTAAATTGAATGGAATTGCTACTTGCAACAATTATTCAGCGCCCTATACTATTGTGGGTGAAGAAATTAAAGTAGGCGAGGTTTCTGCGACAGAAAAATTCTGCGACAATGAAAATTGGGATGCCCGCTTTTTAAGTGCTGTTAAAACGGCGGCAACTTGTGAAGTGTCAGGTGAACTTCTTACGCTTATTTGTACCAATGGAACCAAGCTGAGCTTCAGCAAACGCACCCTGGCCAGCATCACGGGTAGTGAAGCTGCCAATGCTGCTCCTTTGGATGATTTGCTCAATTTGTTCCCCAATCTGGCCCCCAACCAGATGCACCTGTACAGTATTTTGGTGGGCACCAATATTGATGTTTATCCTTTTATCGGGGAGACCATCCAACCCAATATGTACGAGCTTTTTGATCCCACCAGCGCTTCCGTATTTCGTCAAGCTACTCAGCTCGGTGCTTATGCCATCGGCAAATTAGAAGACATGTACATTCTGAGGGTGCCTGGTAATAAAGGTTCGAATTCGATTACTTTATACACACTCAAAGGTGATAAACTGGTGGTTGAAATGCCCTTAGCCTTGGCCAATGATGAACCTTCGGTAAACATCCAACAGGATGCCTGGCTTAGGGATCTCGACAAGGATGGAAAAACTGAAATCATTGTGCGCCAGATCAGCGCTCCGGCAGGTGGTGTTGCACAAGATGTCATTCGTGTTTTTGAAAAAACTGCCAATGGGTCTTATCAGCCTTCACCAAGGTTGCGGGTGCAGATCGGTGAATATCCGCTGGAGAAGTTGAATTAGCGGGATTTTATTCGTCACTTGATGCCGATTGGCCCAAAAAAATAGGAAGTAAAACAACTGTCTTACTTCCTATTTTATATTTTATCGGTATACTTTTTACTGTTATGCGGCCTTCAACTGTCCCAATTTAGACCGACTCAATTTCTCCAGCGCGTAATCCGCATCGATCATCAACTTGCGCACATCCGGTGTAGAAGGCAACTCAAACATGGCATCCGTCATGATCGCTTCACAAATGGAGCGCAGACCGCGGGCACCCAGGTTGAATTCCAGCGCCTTGGTGGCAATAAACTCGATAGCATCGTCGGCAAAGCTCAGCTCAATGCCTTCCAGTTCAAACAATTTTTGGTACTGGCGCAGCAAGGAGTTACGCGGTTCGGAAAGGATGCGCTTGAGCGTTGGCAAGTCCAGGGGATCCAGGTACGTAAGCACGGGTAAACGACCAATCAACTCAGGAATGAGGCCAAAACCTTTCAAATCCTGATGAGTGATGTATTGCAAGAGGTTATCGCGGTCGATCCGCTCTTTTTCGCTGGCCTTAAACCCAATGACCTGGGTATTCACTCGCCGGGCAATGATCTTTTCGATGCCATCGAAAGCGCCCCCACAAATGAAGAGGATGTTTTCGGTATTGACTTTAACCAGTTTTTGTTCCGGGTGTTTGCGGCCACCTTGTGGGGGTACGTTTACATCCGTTCCCTCCAGCATCTTGAGCAGGGCTTGTTGTACGCCTTCTCCCGATACGTCGCGGGTGATCGAGGGATTGTCACCTTTGCGGGCAATTTTGTCAATCTCATCGATGTACACAATGCCGCGTTCGGCCGAGGCTACATCGTAATCACAAACTTGCAACAAACGACTGAGGATACTTTCTACATCTTCGCCCACATAGCCTGCTTCGGTAAACACGGTTGCGTCAACAATGGCAAAAGGAACGTTGAGGTATTTGGCAATGGTTTTGGCCAGAAGGGTTTTGCCCGTGCCTGTGCGTCCAACCAAGACAATATTTGATTTTTCGATCTCCACATCATCACTGATGTGTTGACCTAATCTTTTGTAGTGGTTGTACACCGCTACCGAAAGAAACTTTTTGGCATCATCCTGTCCAATGACGTATTGATCCAGGTGTACCTTGATGTCTTTGGGGGTAATCGCCGGGTTGAATTGGAAATTACTGCCCTTTTCTTTTGGGGCCGGAGCCTCCGCGTTGGGGTTTTTGCGATCGTAGAGTTCTTCCTGTATGATATCGTAAGCTTGCTCTACGCATACTTCACAGATATGCGCGTTAATGCCTGCAATAAGCATTTGCGTTTCGGCTTTGTCCCGACCACAGAAAGAACAGCTATAGGTTTGTCTGCCTTTGTTGCGCATCTTCATCACTGATTAGTTTTGGGGCACGAAAGGTTTCATGCCCCAAAACTAAAATTAAGAATTATTCCGCGGATTATTGCGAACCAATACTTCATCAATCAAACCATACGCTTTCGCCTCGGTAGAAGTCATCCAGTTGTCGCGGTCACAATCCTTCTCAATGGCCTCGTAAGTTTGGCCAGTATGTTGGGCCATAATTTCGTACAACTCCTTCTGATTCTCTTTGATCAGCTTGTAGTAGATTTCCATTTCCGTTACCTGGCCTTGCATTCCGCCCAGCGGTTGGTGAATCATCACGCGGCTGTGGCTCAGCGCAGAACGTTTGCCTTTGGTACCCGCACAAAGCAATACTGCACCCATTGAGGCCGCAATACCCGTACAGATAGTGGCTACGTCAGGCTGTACATACTGCATGGTATCGTACATGCCTAAACCAGCAAATACCGAACCACCGGGGCTGTTGATGAACATTTGCACATCGCGCTTGGGATCAGTAGACTCCAGAAACAGCAGCTGTGCCTGGATGACGTTGGCTACATAATCGGTAACCTGAACCCCCAGAAAGATGATGCGGTCCATCATCAAACGAGAGAATACATCCAGTCCCACTATATTCATCTGACGCTCTTCAATCACGTTAGGCGTAAAAGCTTGGATGTTGGGGTAGGCATAAGCGGTTGATAGTTCCGCGTACTTTTCAAGGTGCATGCTACTCATCCCGAGGTGTTTGGTAGCATACTTCATGAATTCATCCTTGTGAAACATAAGTTGTAATTTTTTCAGGATATAACATCGCCCAACATACAAGGGTTGAAGTTAGATCAGATATTTCGCATCTGCATAGACACGTTGCGGGCCACAAAGGTTACAGATGCAGCGTTTGTGGCTTTCAAATAAAATTTATTCTTCTTCTCCCAGAATGTCTGCTTCGGCCTGTTGCGTTTGGGCTTCCGCTTGAGCCTGGCGAATGATTTCAACGAATTCTTCTTCTGGAATTGGCTTCAGATTGATGGTTACCACTGCGTTGATTGCCGCTTGTAGTTTATCGAGCAGGACTTCATCACCCGCTTGGTCTACTTGCTTTTCATCTTGCAACAGGCGTTCCACCATTCCGTTGATCAAGGTCATGTCATTGAGTTGACCACCAAAATAGGACAGTACCCGGTTGGCAAAGTACGCTTTCAAATCGTCTTCAGTAACCTGAATGCCGAATTGACGCGCTGCTTTGTTGCGGATCAATGACCATTGTAAACTTTTGGTGAAAGACTCAAAACCCTTTTCTACACTTTCAGCAGTGGCATTTTCATTTGATGCAAGTACCCAACGTTTGAGGAAGGCGTCGGGAAGTGGAAGTTGATTTTCTTCCAGCAATTTTTCCTGCAAATCGCGGAACAAGAGTGCGTTGGCCTGTTGGTCAAAAAATTGCCCGTAATCTTTGCGAATGGCAACGTAAGCTTCTTCTTCATTGCTTACCCGGCCTTCACCAAAATAGGTATTGTAAAACTCTTCACCCATTTCGGCGGCTTCAATCCGGCTCGCTTCCTCGATGGTAATCTGGAACACCCGCTCATTGATTTCGCGTTCGTCCTCTTTTTCCAATCCAAGAAAATAGCGGCGCACAAAATCTTCGTCACGGTCTTTTTCGAGGGCGAAAACATCCATTTTCAGGGTGTCTCCAACTTTATGGCCCAGCAGAATGGCTTTGGCTCCGTCTTCAGCATTGTCGAGCAACAAGCTGAAATTGTGCTCAATGCCACCTTCTTTGGCGCTATCACCGTCCAGTTCCACCAGTTGTAACTTCAGCATGTCTCCAGCCTGAATCTCTGCTTCAGATACAATACGTTTGCCAAAACGTTTGCGGGCTTTCAACAATTCTTCTTCTACCCGTTCATCAGAGATTTCAACCGCGTATTTTTCGTATACACTGCTGGCATCCAAGCCTTTAATTTCAAATTCAGGCGCTAAACCCAAATCAAATTTGAAAATATAGTCGGTAACCTGGATGGGATCAAGATCTACTTCCGGATGATTTTCAGAAGGCAGCGGCTGGCCCAATACTTCCAGTTTGTTTTCAATGATGTGATCGTAGAGCTGGCGTTGCAGCGAATCATTTACGATATCTGCCAACAAGCCTTTACCATAAAGCTTGCGCAACATTCCGTCAGGTGTCTTCCCTTTGCGGAAACCCTTCATTTGCGCTTTTTCACGATATTTAGCGAGTTCGGATTTCAGTTTGTTTTCAACCTCCGCCTTTTCCAGGGTAATGGTGAGTACGGAATTTAGATTGTCGATCTCCTCTCTGACAACATTCGGCATAATCGCAATAGATTTATAGAAATTCAAAAAAAGTGTGCAGGTGAATAGACTCGTCGCAACAAGCCTATGAGAAATGTAGAAGTAAAAATGATTACTCATTCCTAAGCTGTGCAATCAGCATTTTTGCACAGCAATACGTTATCATAATAATGTGCGGGTAGAGGGACTCGAACCCCCATGCCTTGCGGCACCAGATCCTAAGTCTGGCGCGTCTACCAATTTCGCCATACCCGCTGGTTGGACGTTAAAAGCCGATTTTTAAACGTTATGCCCTCCTTTGGGCACCCCTTTTTAAAAAAGCGTTGCAAAGATAAAATCTTTTTTGTAATTTCAGTGATTCTTGCACGAATATTTGTTTTTGCGACGGTGCATAAAAGGCTGATTTTTTTGTTAGCTTTGTACACTTAGCCTATTGAGCAATCCCATGATTAGAAAACCAGGAAAAAGAGAGCCACTATGGCAGAACTACTGACAATACACGACGAGGAAAAGAAGCTGATTCAGGATGCCTATCGACAGTTGTTGCGGTCCATTAAATCCGATATGGATGAGGACGACAGCAAAATGATTCGAAAAGCCTACGAAATGGCGGTGCAAGCCCACTCCGAACAACGGCGCAAATCGGGTGAGCCTTACATTTTGCACCCCATTGCCGTGGCGCGCATCTGCTCAGAGGAAATTGGTTTGGGGCCTACTGCCATTGCTTGTGCACTTTTGCACGATGTTGTAGAAGATACCGACATTACCCTGGATGAAATTGAACTGGAATTTGGCCAACGGGTACGCAAAATTGTAGATGGTTTGACCAAATTGGACAATGCCTACAACGCGGAAAGCCCACAAGCCGAAAACTTTAAAAAGGTATTGTCGACCCTCGTAGAAGACGTCCGGGTGGTCTTGATTAAAATGGCCGACCGCCTGCACAACATGCGGACACTGGGTTCCATGCCCCGCCACAAACAACTAAAAATTGCGGCGGAAACCAGCTACATGTACGCTCCACTGGCACACCGCCTGGGTTTGTACAACATCAAAACCGAGTTTCAGGATCTGTGTATGAAAATCATTGATCCCGAAAATTACCGTTTGGTGGCCGACAAACTTAAAGTCACCAAACGCGACCGGGAGCAGTACATCGAAGAATTCATCAATCCACTATACGAAAAACTGGAAGAGGCCAAGATCAAAGCCCACATTTATGGACGGCCAAAATCCATCTACTCCATTTGGAACAAACTGAACACCAAAAAGGTCCCTTTTGAAGAAATTTACGACCTTTTTGCCATCCGCATTGTGATCGATGCTCCGCCCGAAAAGGAAAAACTCAAGTGCTGGCAGGCGTATTCCATTGTAACGGATGTGCATACCCCACTTCCTGAACGTTTGAAGGACTGGATCACCATGCCTAAATCCAATGGTTACGAGTCACTGCATACCACGGTGATTGGCCCCGGTGGACGGTATGTTGAAGTACAAATTCGTACCGAGCGGATGGACGAAATCTCTGAACGGGGCTATGCCGCGCATTGGAAATACAAGGGGGTAAACAATCAACCCGACGTGTATGAGCGCTGGTTGGACAGTGTACGCGAAGTATTGGATGACCCCAATAGTGACGCGATTGAATTCATGACCGACTTCAAGAACAATAGTTTGTTCCAGGAAGAAGTCTATGTTTATACCCCGAAAGGGGACATGAAAATGTTGCCCAAAGGGGCTACGGCTTTGGATTTTGCCTTCAACATCCATACCGATATTGGCTACCATTGTATCTCCATCAAGGTGAACAATAAGTTGGTTCCCATGGGCTACAAGCTCATCAATGGAGACCAAATCCAGGTGTTTACCAGTAAAAATCAGAAACCAACCGAAGATTGGCTCAAAATGGTGGCCACAGGCAAGGCCAAAGCCAAAATTCGTTCGGTGATGAAGGAGGAGCGCCGTAGAAAAGGGGAAATCGGCAAAGAAGCCCTCGAACGCAAACTGCGCAACCTCAAAGTTGACTTTGAAGAAAGCATCGAAACCTTGCTTAAGTACTTCAATTTGACCTCAAAAATCGATCTGTTTTACATGATCGCGATTGAGGACAAAACCATCGCCGAAATTTTTCGCAAGTTTCGGGTCGAAAACAACAAGCTGCTGGAGATTGATGCCGAACTCCACAAACCGGTGGTGGAGGCCATCGAAATTCACCATGAGCAATTGCGCAAACCAGGGGTTAAAGCGCGCCTGATGATCAATGGTGAACCCGCCGAGCGCTTTGAATATGCTTTTGCTACTTGTTGCAATCCGGTACAAGGCGACGATATCTTTGCGTATTTGACGGCTAGTGCCGGCCTGAAGATTCACCGTTCAAAATGCCCCAATGCCTTACATTTGATGGCGCAATACGGGTATCGAATCATGAAAGCCGAGTGGGAAATCAGCAATGATGTCAGTTTCCTGGCCGAGCTCAAAATTACTGGGGTTGATGAAGGAGTTGGGGTTATCGAACGTTTGACCCACCAACTTTCCAGTCAACTTGGCCTCAACATCCGGAAGTTTACCATCGAAGGGGATGAAGGTTATTTTGAAGGTACCATCAAGTTAATGGTGAAAAATACCCAACAATTAGAGCGTGCCATGCAGGAATTGCAAAACCTGGACAATATTTCAACTGTTACTAGAGTGAGTTAAGGGTTCGTGGGTTGGGAGCATTGTTCCTAGCGTCGTTGAACCCTCGAACCCTCGAACTTCGAACGCTCAAAACCTGTTAAAAAATGTCAGACAACAAACTCGAGGATACCATCCGTGAGGTAAAAAGTATTTTTTCAGCGCACCTGGAGCAGCATGCGTTGCGAAAAACCCCAGAACGTTACGCCATTTTGGAAGAGATTTATAAGCGAAGCGACCACTTTGATGCAGAAGCGCTTTACATCCACATGAAAAACCAAAACTATCGGGTGAGTCGTGCCACGGTTTACAATACCCTGGAGTTGTTGGTGAGTTGTGATTTGGTGAAAAAACACCAGTTTGGGAAAAACCTGGCCCAGTACGAAAAATCTTATGGCTTCAAGCAACACGACCACCTGATTTGTGTAGACTGTGGCAAGGTGCTCGAATTCTGTGACCCGCGCATCCAAAACATCAAAAACATGATGGGCGATTTGCTCAAATTCAAAGTGCTGCACCATTCGCTCAATCTATACGGGCATTGTGAAGGCGCTTGTGAAGAGAAGTTGAAGAGTTTGGAGTTGAAAAGTTGAAGCGAAATCTAAAAGTTGGGAAGTTGATAAGACCATTTTACAATGGCTCTTGCGCCATGTAAAAGCCCAAAAGAGGATTTCTGATGTGGCACTACCCACAACTTTTAAACCTTTAAACTAGAAACTTTTCAACTATTCTCCCTACATTGCGCCGTTAAATTTATTCAGCACAAAATGGCTCTTCAGCCTAAGTACTAACCATTGAGAACCTAACCGACCATCACTTGGTCAGTTAGGTTTTTATAATTTATACACAACCTTATGGGAATCGATGTACTCTTGGGCCTCCAATGGGGCGACGAAGGAAAAGGTAAAATTGTGGATTACCTTGCCCCAAAATACAACATTGTTGCCCGCTTCCAGGGAGGACCCAACGCTGGGCATACCCTCAAGTTTGATGGCAAAAAATTTGTATTGCACACCATTCCCTCGGGGATTTTCCGGGAAGAATTGACCAACCTGATTGGCAACGGGGTCGTTTTGGACCCGATCACCCTGGAAAAAGAAATCCAGAAGCTGGAAGAAGTGGGCGTAAATTTTAAAGATCGGCTCTTCATCGCCCGTAAGGCTCACCTGATTTTACCCACGCATCGTTACCTGGACGCAGCCTCTGAAAATGCCAAAGGTAAAGCCAAAATTGGTTCTACCCTGCGCGGCATCGGTCCTACTTATATGGACAAAACTGGCCGCAATGGCCTGCGGGTTGGAGATGTCATGTCACCCAACTTTGTAGAAAAATACGAAACCCTCAAGCAAAAGCACTTGACCTTGTTGGGGCAATACCCGGCAGTAGAATTTGACTTGGAAGGGGAAGAGCAAAAATGGATGGCCAGTCTGGAATTGTTGCGTTCACTAAACCTCGTCGATTGTGAATATTTCATGAACAAGGCCTTGTCTGAGGGCAAACGGATTCTTGCCGAAGGCGCACAGGGTTCGATGCTGGATATTGATTTTGGCACTTATCCCTTTGTTACCTCCTCCAATACCATTACTGCCGGGGTATGTACGGGTTTGGGGGTCGCGCCTCAAACCATCAAAGAAGTAATCGGCATTACCAAAGCGTATTGTACACGGGTAGGTTCGGGACCTTTTCCCACCGAATTGCACGATGAAACGGGTGAATTGTTGCGCAAAGAAGGAGCCGAATTTGGGGCCACCACGGGTCGGCCTCGGCGTTGTGGCTGGATCGATTTGCCGCAGCTCAAATACACCATCATCCTCAATGGCGTAACCCAATTGAACGTCACCAAATTGGACGTACTCAACATCTTTGATACCATTTATGCTGCTACCCATTACAAAATCGACGGCCAGGTGACGGATGAACTGCCATTCGATCTTTGTGACGTGGAAGTCGAGCCGGTTTATGAAGCTTTTGGGGGCTGGAACCAATCCCTGGAAGCTGGAAGCGCTTATGCCGATCTTCCGGTAGCCGCACGGACTTACCTCGAAGCCTTGGAACGTTACCTCGGACTGCCCATCACCATCATTTCGGTAGGGCCGGAGCGCGCCAGCCTGATTTTGAAATAAGCGGGTAGTTCACCACAGATTCACACAGATTTTTCTCAGTTTAATCTGTGTGAATTTGTGTGAATCTGTGGTGAAAAAATACCCTCTATGAGTGTTGACATATTACATGGGCTAGAACTGACGTTTTTTAACATCTGTACCAAACATTTCCGTATTTTTAACCCAAAATGAACGAATAGCAATGGATTTACAACAAGCCCGAATTCTCGTCAGGAAAATCAATTCGCTCTTCAAGAGTATGGAAATGGACGGCTCACCCCAGCCAACCCCGATTGAGCGCGACCTGATGCTCAGTTATCTGCGCCAATTGTACCAGGCCTTTTTGGCAGATGCTACAGATGCCCATAAAGTTACTGTAACTGCTCCAGTGGTTGAAATACCGGTGAGTACACCGAGCACTCCAACCAAGCCTGAACCAAGCACCCCGATATTTGAGACGCCCAAGCCATACGTTCCACCTGTAATGACGATTGTGGAGCCTCCCAAAGTGGAAGTGCCCCCTCAGGTTGAACAGCGTGAAGAACCTAAAGTATACATCCCTCCAGTGGAAACGCCTCCTCCTCCTCCAGTGGTTCCAGAGGTAAAACAAATACCTGAACCACCTAAGCCAGAACCAAGTCCTCAGCCCACGGGAACCAATACCCATGGACTGGAATCCTTGTTTTCCTTTAAAAAGGCCACTGAACTTTCGGAGAAATTGAGTGAAATGCCCATTGCTGACCTGACGAAGGGGATGTCCATCAACGACCGATTGTTGTACATGAATGAATTATTTGGCCGGGACATGTCGAAACTGGATGAAGTACTGCGCGCACTCAATAATTTTCCAAGCCTCGAGAGTGCCAAAAGTTACCTCATGGGTATTGCTGCACAATACAATTGGAGTCAGGAGGAACGCAGTGAAATTGCCCAGTCTTTCATCAAACTGGTGCGCCGCCGGTTTGTGTAACAAATAGCGATTTCATCCCTAAAATTGCCGACAACCTATATAAGAATGAAAAAGATTGGTGTATTCACCTCTGGCGGAGACTCTCCGGGCATGAATGCCTGCATCCGGGCAGTGGTACGTACTGCATTACACGAAGGGCTTGCGGTGGCCGGTATCCGTCGTGGCTATCAAGGTTTTATTGATGGCGACATCTACGATATGGATCACCATTCGGTGAGCAACATCATCCAACAAGGGGGAACCATCTTGCGTTCTGCACGTTGTGCCGAATTTCATACCCTGGAAGGACGGCAACAAGCCTATGAAAACCTGGCCAAATTTGGCATCGATGGGATAGTCGCCATTGGTGGGGATGGTACCTTCACGGGAGCCAACATTTTCATGCAAGAACATCCCGAAATCAAATTCGTCGGCTGCCCAGGTACCATCGACAACGATCTTTTGGGCACAGATTACACCATTGGTTATGATACCGCCATCAATACGGCCATGGAAGCCATTGATAAAATACGGGATACAGCCAATGCCCACGATCGTTTGTTTTTTATTGAAGTGATGGGCCGTGATGCCGGATTTATTGCCATGGCTGCAGGCATCGCCACCGGCGCAGAAGCGATCTTGGTTCCCGAAACCCATACCGATATTGAAGGCCTGATCAAAAAATTGGAATGGGGCTGGGAAAACAAAAAAAATTCCAGCATTGTTGTGGTAGCCGAGGGCGACGAGGCCGGGGGTGCGCACAAAATTGCTGAAATGGTCAAGGCCAGATTGAGCCATTATGAAATCAAAGTGTCCATTTTGGGGCACATCCAGCGCGGTGGTCGTCCTACCTGTATGGAACGGGTACGCGCCAGCCGGATGGGTGTAGCCGCTACTCAAGCTTTGATTGCCGGGAAATCCAACGTCATGATCGGCATTGTCAACAATCAAATTGTTTACACACCTTTTCACCAGTGCATCAAAGAGCACCAACAAATGGACGGTGCTTTGGTCGAAATGGTTGACGTACTCAGTTGATCACAATCACACTGGGACATGAAGCAAAAACTCGATAAAATTTTCAAGCCTCAATCCCTGGCCTTGATTGGCGACTTTGTAGGGGTGGATACACCCGGATATCGACTGGTACATAACCTGGCCCAGGCCGGGTTTCGTGGACAAATATATACGGTTGCACCGAGTGGACAAGCACCAGGAGGTTCTGCTTCATTTACCGCCATTGTTGATTTGCCCACCAGGGTCGATTTGGCGATGATCAGTACGCCTCCAGATCAGTGGGAAGCGCACCTTAATGAATGTGGTAAAGCTGGAGTAGGCAGTGTGGCTTTGGTCGCTTCTGATCAGTTTTTTTCAGAGGAAGTTTTACACGAATACCGCCAAAAAGCCCAACAAATCTGCCGGCATCACCAAATTCGGATGCTTGGCCCCAACAGCATGGGCTTCATTGCACCCCATCAAAGACTGAATGCCAGTTTTTCTACCAAAATGCCCCTGCCGGGCAATCTGGCCCTCATTTCACAAAGTGGTGCTTTATTGAGTTCAATTCTGGATTGGTCGGTCGAACAACGGGTAGGATTTAGCTACGTCGTAGGCCCGGGGGCGATGACCAATATTGATTTTGCAGACTTGATCGACTATTTCGGCTCTGACTCCCAAACTTCATGTATCCTGATTTACATGGAAAGCCTCAATAATGCCCGCCGTTTTATGAGTGCTGCCCGTGCTTTTGCCCGCTACAAACCCATCATTGTGCTCAAAGCGGGGCGCAGTGAAGAGGGCGTCAAAGCGGCTTTTTCACATACGGCAACCTTGACGGGTAATGACGCGGCTTTTGATGCCGCATTTCGGCGGGCGGGCGTAATTCGGGTCAATACTGTTGCCCAATTGTTCAATCTGGCACAGGCACTGGCCATGCAACCTCGCCCGCGGGGCAATCACCTGGCCATCGTCACCAATGGTGGCGGCCCAGGGGTTCTGGCGACCGACCACCTCATTCAGCACCAGGGACAACTGGCCAAACTTTCGGATCGCAGCATTCAGGCACTCACGGGTATTTTGAAGACGAGCCAATTCAACGCCAACCCAGTTGACCTTCCCGACCAATTCAATCCCGAGCAATACGCACTGGCCGTTCAAACCTGCCTGCGCGACGAGGGCGCGGATGGCGTATTGGCCATTCTTTCGCCCCATTCTGCCGAGCAGGCCATTGCGGTAGCCGAGGCCCTGGTCAAAGCAGCCCGCAACAATAACAAACCCCTGTTTACCGCCTGGATGGGCGAAGGTGAAGTAAAAGCGGCCCGCAAAATCCTGGAGGCTGCGCGGATTCCCAATTACCGCTTTCCCGAAAGTGCCGTGGATGCTTTTATTCGCATTCACCGTTACGTGCGGGATCTGGAACTGCTCTATGAAACGCCTCCCGCCATTCCTAAAGATTTTGAGCCCGACGTAGCCAAAGCTCGCGCCATCATCCAAAATACCCGGGTACAAAAACGCCAGGTGTTGCTCGATCACGAGGCCAAAGCCCTGCTGGCCGCGTATCAGATTCCGGTCAATCGGGGGGTGTTGTGCCAAACGGTGGATGAGGCCGCCGAAGCAGGCAAACAATTGGGGTACCCCCTGGCCCTGAAATTGGTATCGCCCGACATTGGCCATAAAACCGATGTAGGAGGGGTATCGCTGCACTTACAAGACGAAAATGCCCTGCGTTTGGCTTTTCGCAATACCCTGCACAAACTGGAAACGCTAAAACCCGGAGCTAAGGTCGCAGGGGTGATTGTGGAAAAAATGATCTACCGCCCGTTTGAAATCATCATTGGTGCCAAAAAAGATCCGGTTTTTGGACCGGTGATTGTATTTGGACGGGGTGGAATAGCCGTGGAGGTATTTAAAGATACCCAGATGGGGCTACCGCCGCTCAACATGGCCCTGGCTCAGCGACTGATTGAAGGAACACGGATGTACCCCTTGTTGCGAGGCTATCGGGGTTTGCCCGGCAGTAACCTGGCTGAACTGGATTACCTGCTTTGTAAGTTTTCTTATCTGGTAATGGATTTCCCCGAAATCAAAGAGATTGAAATGAACCCCTTGTTGGCCGATGCCAAGGGGGGCGTTGTGGTAGATGCAACGGTCGTATTGGAAGAAAACCAGCTGGAGCAAAGTGGTCCCGAGTATCGCCACCTGGTCATTTCTCCTTATCCAGGAAAAAAATATACCAAAATCGTAACCCTGAAAAGTGGGGAAGTGGTAACCTTGCGCCCCATTCGCCCGGAAGATGAACCAGCACTGGCACGGATGCTGCAGGGGGTATCCAACGATTCCTTGTACATGCGCTTTTTTGGGTACATCCCCAAAATCACCCACGCCTGGATGATCCGGTTTACCCACATCGACTACGACCGGGAAATGGCCATAGTGGCTGAAATCAGCCGGGGCGCAAGTCGGGAGCTGCTAGGCTCTGTACGCATCATCGAAGATGCCTGGCGGGAAACGGCGGAATATTCGATCCTCATTGCCGACCATTTTCAAGGACGGGGTTTGGGCAACATCATGACCGATTACATCCTCGATATCGCGCGCGACCGCAAAATCAGTAAAATTGTCGCCTCAGTGTTGTCGCAAAACGCCCCAATGATCAAGTTATTCGAAAAACGGGGCTTTCGCTTTGACAAAAGTGACCTGGAAGTGTATGAAGTTGAATTGGATTTGTAAAATGACAGCGAAGTATAAAATATAAAAGAGGAAGGCCACTCCTTAGATTCTCGTTACACCAAGTCTAAAGAATAACCTTCACTCCTTTTCAATCTTGTTTTAATGCTAATTTAGAGTGGAAGCAATGCCACCACAAGCACACCCACCGTCAAAGTAGTAGAGGCATTGAGGGCGATGGCGCCCAGGTTGACGCTGTTGGTAGAACTGACCACCAGGGTGCCTTTGAGTTCCATTTTGCCCGTGCTGTCGTTTTTATCATAAGCGGCAAAATGCAGTTCGTAATCCCCTTGATCGAGAAAATGCAGTTCGTAGTCTCCATTTGCAGCCACCGTGGCACTGGTTACTGCTTTGCTGAATTCAATATCGCTTGCGCCCTGGCCATCGGTTTCGGTATTGAGGTTGAATTGCCCTTTTTTGTAGGCATACACCACCAGTTTGTCACTGTTGGAAATCAAATCCTGGCAATTCCCTTTGATGACGCTGGCTTTGTTTTTGGCAACTACCCGAATGGCGCTTTCCAATTCAGCCTCCGACACAAAATCATATTGGTCAGTAGCATTTTGCTCCCGTTTGATGGATTTGCGCAGATCAAAATCTACAACGAGTGCCATCTCTTGCCCTGCTTCAATGGCGTAGTTGTGGTTTAATGTAAGCTCAGTGTCCGCTGAAAGTAGTTTGTGTTTGGTATCGTTGACCTCTAGAACGTAACAGCCAGGGGCGTTTCCATTCTGGTCTTTTTCATAATCCAACACCAAGGTGACGCTGCTGTAGGTTTTGGCATCCAGCTCGGAAATACCCAACAATTTGGTGTTTCCCTTTTGGAAGGCAGCCAGATCAATGGTGGTTTTGTTAAACCCTTCGAGTGATTGTCCATCTAGTTTCACGTCGGCGATGGTCACAAATGCGCCCTTGATATTGGCGTCGTCAAAGGGTGCATCGGTTACTTCAATGCGGGCAGTGCCCTTGGTTGCATCGGTCTCATTTTTCTCGCATGAGAGGAACGTGAATGCACATAGTGCTGATAATGATAATACTAATGATTTGGTGTTCATGGATAGGAAGTTTTGATTACAAATATCTACTAAACGAGGCTGCTTTTTTCGATATTGCCCAAAGGGTGTTTTTTCACGTTTGAACCAAGAAAAACCTCGAAATATGTAGCCTCTTTTGTACGTATTCCTATCTTGAGCAGGATTTCAACAAGGCTTGAATTTAAAACAAAATGATTATGGAAAGCACGCAGATCGAAAAAAAACTGGAAGCAATGGGACTAACCCTGCCTACCCTCCCGGGCTCAAAAGGAATTTATAAAAGTTGCCTTACCGTGGGCAACCTCGTGTATGTATCGGGCCACGTTTCGGTACAAACCGATGGCAGTTTTATCTCCGGAAAACTGGGTCAGGACCTGGATGAAACCGAAGGCCAAATTGCTGCCCGCCAATGTGGGCTGGCCATGCTCGCTTCGCTAAAAAAACACCTGGGGGATCTCGATCGCATCACCAGAGTAGTCAAACTGCTCGGTATGGTCAATAGTACCCCCAATTATACCCAGCATCCTGTGGTCATCAACGGCTGTAGTACTTTATTTGTCGACCTGTGGGGCGATGAAAATGGTAAAGGTGTCCGAAGTGCCGTTGGCATGGGTTCTTTGCCGGGAAATGTGGCCGTAGAAATCGAAGGAATCTTTGAAATAAGTTGAAAAGTTGAAATGTTCATAGTTGAAAAGTTGTCGGTAGCCCTTGAGGTTATCGATAAACTTAAAACCTAAAACCTAAAACTTAAAACCATGGAACCCAACAACCTTCAAATCCTCGAACCTTCGAACTCCCGAACCCCCGAACCCTCGAACCCCCAAACCCCCGAACCCTCCTTCATCATCGACGCCCACCTTGACCTCAGCATGAACGCCATGGAGTGGAACCGCGATCTGCGCCGCTCTATCGCCGAAATCAAAGCCCGTGAAATGGGCCTGACCGACAAGCCTGACCGCGCCCAGGGGACCGTCAGCCTGCCCGAATTGCGCAAAGGCAATGTCGGCCTGGTGGTCGCCACCCAAATCGCCCGCTTTGTAGCCCCCGACAATCCGCTCCCTGGCTGGCATTCACCCGAACAAGCCTGGGCACATACCCAAGCGCAACTGGCCTGGTACCAAGCCATGGTCGCTGCCGGGGAAATGGTGCAAATTCGGGATCTAGCTGGTTTGGAGCAACACTTGAGCAGCTGGAATGATGGACAGGCCACTGCGCAAAAACCCGTAGGTTTTATCCTGAGTTTGGAAGGGGCCGATTCACTGGTCAGCTTGGAACACCTTGAAATGGCTCACGCTTACGGCTTGCGGGCCATCGGCCCAGCTCATTACGGCCCCGGACGGTATGCCAACGGTACGGACTCGACCGGAAAAATGGGGCAAATGGGCATCGACCTCTTGAAAAAAATGGAGTCGCTCAACATCATCCTGGACGCTACGCACCTTTGTGATGATGCATTTTGGCAAGCCATGGATCATTTCTCGGGGCTAGTATGGGCCAGCCACAACAACTGCCGGGCCATTGTGAACCACAACCGCCAGTTTTCCGATGAACAACTGAAAGTTTTGATTGAACGAGGCGCCGTGATTGGTGCGGCTTTTGACTCCTGGATGATCGTCTCCAATTGGATTCGGCAGGTATCTACGCCGCTGGGGATGGACTGCAACCTGGACAAAGTGGTGCGGCACATTGACCACATCTGCCAGTTGGCGGGCAATGCCCATCATGTGGGGATAGGTTCAGACCTGGACGGGGCTTTTGGCAAAGAGCAGTGCCCTCATGACCTGGATACCATCGCTGATTTGCACAAATTGGTGCCGATTCTCCAGCATCACGGGTATTCAGATGAAGACATCAAGGGCATCATGCATGGCAACTGGCTGCGCTTTTTGCGCCGGGCCTGGGCGTGATGGTTCAAAAATATTGATATGCCTATTCACAAAAAGCGACAACAATGGGAGCGCGGATGA
>ENA-UOWO01003473-UOWO01003473.1-activated-sludge-metagenome-genome-assembly--contig:-NODE-3473-length-18222-cov-4.909121_pt1 | contig 18222 bp, 19 predicted proteins | sample MGYA00238148_ERZ761564 | MGnify/ENA primary metagenome ERZ761564 (study PRJEB28885, sample SAMN05720194) | activated sludge metagenome | isolation source: Anaerobic digester | place: USA...
CGAGTCTGTATCGCAGTGGTCCGGCATCGCGGGCGATGTCACGCGCCAAGCCGCGAAGCGCGTCGGCCAGGATCGGGCGTAGCACGCTATCGCCGCGTTCCACGGCACTCCGGATCAGCTCGGCCAAGGGGCGGTCCATCCGTCGCAGCAGGTAATGGCGATCACCGGGGATGAGCGGCATCCATCCGTCATCGGCAAGGCCCACCTCAACACGACAATGGCAGGGTGACGGGTCCGGTGCGAAGAGGTTCCAGCGTTGGTGGAAGAGCGGGCGCACGATCCAGGTGCTCCAAGCCTGAAGGCGGTGCGGAACGAAGCCTGCTGGAAGCGTATAGGCGAGCAGCATCGCTACGTGGGTCGCCACCAGGATCACGACCAATAACCGGGCACTTCGGGAGGACATGCGCCTGTGAAGATGGGGGAAGTGGAGGATCCATCCATCACCTCGCAAGAACCGGTCATCGTAACGACCTTTGCCGCCGCCATGCTCATCACCCCCAACGACCCTTCCCTCCGCTCCTGGATCGCCGTACCCAAGGGAAGCGATTTCCCCATCCAGAACCTGCCGCTCGGTGTGGCTGCCTGGAACGGTGAACCACCTGTGCCCTGCACCCGCATCGGCGATACCGTGGTGGATCTGAGCATCCTGGCCGATGTGGCCTTGTTGGACGGACTTGGTATCCCACGCGAGGCGTTCCTGGAACCCACGCTCAACGCCATCATGGCCTGTGGAAAGCCTGCAGTGCGCGCGCTCCGCCAACGGTTGAGCGAGCTCATGCGGGAAAGCGAGGCCACCTTCCGGGATGACAACGCGCTGCGTGAAGATGCGCTATTGCCCTTGGACCAGGTGGTGATGCACCTGCCGGTAAGCATCGGTGACTACACCGATTTCTACAGCAGCCGACAGCACGCGTACAACGTGGGCTGCATGTTCCGCGACCCGAACAACGCCTTGTTGCCCAACTGGCTTCATCTACCGGTGGGCTACCATGGGCGCAGCAGCAGCATCGTGGTGAGCGGAACACCCATCCGACGACCCATGGGGCAATACAAACCCACGCCGGATGCAGCGCCCGAGTTCGGTGCCACGCGCCAGTTGGACATGGAACTTGAAGTGGGCTTCATCACCTTCACGGGCAAACCACTGGGCGAGCGCATCAGCACCGCGGAGGCGGAAGACCACATCATGGGTCTCGTGCTCTTCAACGACTGGAGCGCGCGCGACATCCAAGCCTGGGAGTATGTCCCGCTAGGACCCTTCCTCGGCAAGAACTTCGGAAGTAGCATGAGCCCCTGGGTGGTGCTGCTGGATGCCCTCGAACCCTTCCGGGTGGCCTCACCCGTGCAGGATCCACCGGTGCTGCCCTACTTGCAGCAGCAGGGTCCTCGCCACTTCGACATCGCGCTGGAAGCCTCCATCGCCACCAAGGACCGCCAGGAAACGGTGATCTGCCGCAGCAACTTCAAGCACCTGTACTGGAGCATGGCCCAGCAACTGGCCCACCACACGGTGAACGGCTGCAACGTGCGCTGCGGCGACCTCATGGCCAGTGGCACCATCAGCGGCGATACCGAGGACAGTTACGGTAGCCTGCTCGAACTCACCTGGAAAGGCACCAAACCCCTGAAACTCCACGACGGCACCGAACGGAAGTTCCTGCTCGATGGCGATACGCTCGTGATGCGCGGCCATTGCGAACGCGAGGGTATCCGCATCGGTTTCGGCGAGGTGCGGGGCGAAGTGCTACCGGCGATCCCATTCGCATGAGCGTGACACCCTAACTTTCGCCAGATGAGCGATCCGAAGGGCACGAAGGACGGCAAGGCCGTGCAAAAGGTGGAGATCGACCTGGTGAAGGAACGGGCGGAGATCCTGCGCCGCTACCGCGGTCTATTGCGATCAATACGCGGGGAGCGTACCGCAGAGGAAAGCCGCATGATCCGAAAGGCCTTCAACATCGCGGTGGAAGCCCACAAGGAACAGCGGCGCAAGAGCGGAGAACCCTACATCTACCATCCCATCGCCGTGGCCCGCATCTGTGCGGAGGAGATCGGGCTTGGTGCCACCAGCGTGGTGGCCGCGCTCCTTCACGATACCGTGGAGGACACCGACCTCACCCTGGAGGATGTACGCGACCTCTTCGGGCCCACGGTGGCCACCATCATCGATGGCCTCACCAAGATCAGCGGCATGCAGTTCGGCACGGACAGCATACAGGCCGAGAATTTCCGCAAGGTGCTGATGACCTTGGCGCAGGACGTGCGCGTCATCCTGGTGAAGCTCGCCGACCGCATGCACAACATGCGGACGCTCGACAGTATGGCGCGCGACAAGCAGTTGAAGATCGCCAGCGAAACGCTCTTCCTTTACGCGCCACTGGCCCATCGCCTCGGTCTGTACAACATCAAGAGCGAACTCGAGGACCTTTCCTTGAAATTCAAGGAACCCACGATCTATGGAGACATCAGCCAACGTCTGAAAAAGGGCGAGGCGGTGCGGAAGCGCTTCATCAGCCGCTTCATCCTGCCGATCCGCGAGGCGATGGAAAAAGAGGGCTTCAGCTACGAGATCAAGGGCCGACCGAAGAGCGTGCACAGCATCTACAACAAGATGCTGAAGAAGAACGTGGCCTTCGAAGAAGTGTATGATGTGTTCGCCATCCGCATCATCATCGACACCCGCCCCGAACTGGAGAAGGCCGATTGCTGGAAGGTGTACAGCATCGTGACCGACTATTACCAGCCGAACCCCGATCGCCTGCGCGACTGGATCAGCACGCCCAAGGCCAACGGTTACGAAAGCTTGCAGACCACCGTGATGAGCCCCGGCGGACGCTGGGTGGAGGTGCAGATCCGCAGCAAGCGGATGGATGAGATCGCCGAAATGGGCCTCGCCGCTCATTACCGGTACAAGGATGAACAGGACCACAGTAGCGCGCTGGACAACTGGCTCAACCGCATCCGCGAGATGCTGGAGGATACCGGCACCAACGCGGTGGACTTCGTCCGCGACTTCAAGTTGGACCTGTTCAGTGACGAGATCGTCATCTTCACCCCGAACGGTGAGATGCGCAACCTGCCCGCTGGATCCACCGCACTGGACTTCGCCTTCGAGATCCATACTCAGATCGGCCGCCAGTGCATCGGCGCCAAGGTGAACCACAAGCTGGTACCCTTGAGCCAGCCCCTGAAGAGTGGCGACCAGATCGAGATCATCACCAGCAAGAAGCAGCAGCCCAAGGAGGACTGGCTCAACTACGTGGTCACCGCCAAGGCGAAGCACCGCATCAAACAGGCCTTGCGTGAACAGAAGCGCAAACTCGCCGTGGTGGGGCGTGAGATGGTACAACGCCACTTGCGCACCTGGGGGGCGAAGGTGGATGGCACCAACGTAGCCGCACTCGTGGATCACTTCGGCAGCAAGGACACCACCGGACTGTACTATCAAGTGGCGCGTGGGAAGCACCACTTGGATACGATCGAAGGCCTACAGGTGAAGAACGGTCGCCTGAATCTGCCCAAGTTGAAGCGGGCCGAAGACGAACGATCATTGGAAGAGGTGGTGGCCGAGATCCGCGGCAGCGACAAGAACGCCGCGCTGGTGCTCGGAGACGACCTCAAGCGCATCGACTACCAATTGTCCTCGTGCTGCAACCCGATCGCCGGTGACGACGTGTTCGGGTTCATCAGTCCCGATGACGGTATCAAGATCCACCGGGTGAACTGCCCAAACGCGGTGCAGCTGATGAGCAATTTCGCCTACCGCATCGTGAAGGCGCGGTGGAAAGGCAAGGACTCCGTGGAATTCCTCGCCGGCATCAAGTTCAGCGGGATCGACGATGTGGGCTTGGTGAACAAGATCACCACCATCATCAGCCACGAGCATAACGTGAACATGCGCGCCATCAGCTTCGAAAGCAACGATGGCATCTTCGCCGGCAAGGTGATGGCCTATGTACAGGACACCGACCACCTCAACTCCCTCATGGAAAAGCTCAAACGCGTCCGTGGCGTGCGGAGCGTGGAACGGGTGGATCATTGATGCCTGCACTTGGCCGAACAGGCCCTTCGTCTGCGGTCCCCGGAATACCTTGGAGCGCCCCACTTCACCATCCCAAGGCACGAGGTTGATGGAGGGCTCCCCGTCCGAGCCGAGTCGCTTACCTTTGGAGCCATGGTGGTGGCCGACCAACAAGCCAACGTACAACGGATCTTCAGTGAATACCTCGAACGCCACGGGCACCGTAAAACGCCCGAGCGCTTCGCGATCCTCACTGAAGTGTACGCGCATAATGGTCACTTCGACATCGAACGGCTTTACGGCCGGATGAAGACCAAGAAATACCGGGTGAGCCGCGCGACCTTGTACAACACCATGGACCTCTTGCTGGATTGCGACTTGGTGCGCCGCCACCGCTTCAATGGGACACAATCCCAATTCGAGCGCTCCCATGCCTTCGGTCAGCATGACCACCTGGTCTGCACCGCTTGCGGCGAGGTCCAGGAATTCTGCGACCCCCGCATCCAACAGATCCGCAATACCGCCAGCGAAGTGATGGGCTTCGAGGTGCGGTACCACACCCTGCAGATCCACGGGACCTGCAAACGATGCCAAGAAAAAAGCCAACGATCATGACCGTTACCGACCGCCCGATGTTCGACCTTGCCGTGACCGAAGAACGGAACTGCAAGGTTTTCCACCTGAAGGGCCGCCTGATGGACCAGCAGCAGGCCGACCGGCTGATGGGCACCCTTGACACCGAACTGAGCGGCGGACACAAGACCGTAGTGCTCGACATGGGTGAATTGCAGTACATGAACAGCACGGGGCTCAACATCCTGATCAACGTGCTCACCCGCACCCGCAACGCCGGTGGCGACACGCTCATCGCAGCGGTCTCCAACAGCGTGCGCCAGCTCTTCGTGGTCACCAAATTGGATACCGTGTTCACCATCACCAACACGGTGGATGAAGCGGTGGCCAAATTGAGCGCTTGATCCATGGGGGCTCGCATGGATGTGCTCCTCGGCGCCCAGTGGGGCGATGAGGGTAAGGGCAAGGTCGTTGACGTCATCGCTCCGGACTACGACATCATCGCTCGTTTCCAAGGTGGACCGAACGCCGGTCACACCTTGATCTTCGAGGGACGCAAACACGTGCTCCACACCATTCCCAGCGGGGTGTTCCGCGCAGGTACCATCAACCTGGTAGGCAACGGCGTTGTCATCGATCCGGTGATCTTCCTAAAGGAGATCCAAGCCTTGAAGGTGGCCGGTGTGGATGTGCGGGATAACCTGCTCATCTCGCGCCGCGCGCACCTTATCCTCCCCACCCACCGCGCGCTGGATGCGGCCAGCGAAGCCGAGAAAGGCAGCTCCAAGATCGGCAGCACACTGAAGGGCATCGGGCCCACGTACATGGACAAGACCGGCCGCAATGGCCTGCGTGTCGGCGACCTGGAACTGCCCGACTTCATGGACCGGTACAGCGCGCTGGTGAAAAAGCACGAGCGTTTGCTGGCCTTGTATGACCGAGCAGGTGCAACACCCGAAGCCGAGAACGAATGGCTCGCTGCGGTGGAAGTACTGCGTTCCATGCCGTTGGTGGATAGTGAGCACTACCTGGACCAAGCCTTGCGTAGCGGTAAACGCATCCTCGCGGAAGGTGCCCAGGGCACCTTACTCGACATCGACTTCGGCACCTACCCCTTCGTCACCAGCAGCAATACCATCTCCGCTGGTGCCTGCACGGGCTTGGGCATCGCACCCAACCGCATCGGCAAGGTGGTGGGCATCTTCAAGGCCTACTGCACCCGCGTGGGCAGTGGCCCCTTCCCCACGGAGTTGAACGATGCCATGGGCGAACGGATCCGCCAAGTGGGGCACGAGTTCGGCAGCACCACCGGTCGCGCGCGCCGCTGTGGCTGGCTCGACCTGCCTGCGCTGCATTACGCGGTGATGATCAATGGCGTGACGGAGCTCGCGATGATGAAGGCCGATGTGCTCAACGGCATGAAGGACCTGCGCATCTGCACCGGCTATACCGTGAACGGCAAGGCGACCGACCGCATGCCGTACGACATCACCGGAACCATCGAGCCCATCCTCGAACCGGTGGAAGGTTGGGATGCATTGAGCACCGAGGCTCCTTTACCCGCTGGGTTGGAACGGTACATCGAGCTGGTGGAGAAGCACGTGGGTGTTCCTGTGACGCTCGTTTCGCTCGGACCGGATCGCGCGGAGACCGTGCATCGCCAAGGCGCGCTGGTACACTGAACTCCATGGGTCGCCACGCGCAGCATCGGTCGCGCAGCGTCCCTGTAACGGCCAACCCCGGTGCCGAATTCTTCGCTCGCCTGCGGGAACAACTTGGACCCGAGGTGGACGGGCTTGCGGAAGCCTTGGCCACTCCGCCCCCCATTAGCATCCGGGTGAATTCGGCGAAATGGACCGCGCCAGCCGGGCTCAGCAACATCCCGTGGAGCGCGAACGGATACTACCTCGACGAACGGCCGTCGTTCACCTTCGACCCGCTGTTGCATGGCGGCTGCTACTATGTGCAGGAAGCCAGCAGCATGCTTCTGGAGCAGGCCGTGCTTGCCACGGGTGTCACCGATGAACGCATCGTAGCCTTGGACCTCTGTGCTGCACCGGGCGGGAAAAGCACCCACCTGCGGAGCTTGTTGCACCGCGATGCCCTCGTGGTGAGCAATGAGATCGATCGGAAACGCCAGCACGTGCTGGTGGAGAACCTTTGGAAGTGGGGTGCGGGTAACACCGTGATCACGGGTGCGGCTCCGGAGAAGCTGCAGGGGCTGCCCGCATTCTTCGACCTGGTCTTAGTGGATGCGCCCTGCTCCGGCGAAGGCATGTTCCGCAAGGATCCTTTCGCCCGTGCGCAATGGTCCACGGATCTGGTGGCGCAGTGTAGCCAGATGCAGCGCGATGCTTTGGAACACGCCTGGAACAGTTTGAGACCGGGCGGCCACCTGATCTACAGCACATGCACGTGGGAGATATCCGAGAACGAGGCGCAGGTGGCACGGCTCGTGGGGTTGGGAGGGAACTGCGTATCCATCGCCGCGGATCCTGCGTGGGGTGTGTTGCGTTCGGATCGTGAAGGGGTGGATGCGCTGCGGTGTTATCCGCATCGCATGTGTGGTGAAGGTTTCTTCATCGCCGTGGTGCGCAAGGGTGGAGACCGCCCCGAGCGCCCGAAGGAGCCAGTATCAAGACAGTTTGAAGAAGCACCCGAATTGAACTGGTTGAGTCCCCGGTGTGACTGGCATGCCGTGGAACACAACGATGTGCTCCATGCTGTTGAGTCCGGTTGGATCAGCACCGTGAAGCGGATCCAGATGTCCTTACCCGTGCTCTCGCCGGGGATCCCGCTCGCCGAAAAAAAGGCCGATGCGTGGCGACCGCATGCCGCTCTGGCCTTGGCCACGGACTTGGATCCATCGCCGTTCACCCACGTACCCGTGGATCTGGCTTCCGCGGTCGCTTACTTGCAAGGGCAAGCCCTACCGGCACAGGACGCCGAAGGAGCAGGGCTGGTCACCTACCAAGCTGTTCCGTTGGGTTGGGTACAGGGCGCTGGAAGGCGTTGGAATAACCGATGGCAGGCACCGTGGCGGATCCGAACGCAACAACCCGGAGCGCCGCGCGTATCTTGGTCTCGTTGAGCATGCACGAGATCCTCCCCTTGCGGTCGAACTGCCAAAGAACGCGGTGATGGAGCGCTTCCTGGACTGGTTCGAAGAACACAAGTTCGGCGTCATCATCACGCTGACGCTGCATTCGATGCTGCTCTTCGTGTTCACCTTGGTGGAGCTCCGCGCCGAGCCCGAGGTGATGCAGACGAGCGTTTCCCACGTGGATGTCCTTCAGCCCGAGCAGGCGGAAGAACTGATGCAACGGATCGAACATCCGGAGCTGGCGGCGAACATGAAGGTGACCAACGCCACGAGCAACATCACCGCTGAAAAGGTGGCCACCACCTTCTCACAGGCTCGCTTGGCCGAGCGCGTGGAGAACGACCTGAAAGCCATGGAGCAAGCCGAATTCGACCGGCTGGCCCAGGAACGCCGCGAGCAGGGCAAGGAGATCGTGATCCCCGAATTGGACCCGAGCAAGTGGAACAAGGAGCAATACATGAAGAGTGCGGCGGAACCTGTGAAGGTGGAAGGCGCTACGACGGTGTGGCACGACCTGAAAGGAAGGACCCGTGAAGATGATGTGCCTGGTTACCTCTGCAAGGAAACCGGCCGAGTGGCCATAGCTGTTCAAGTGGATCAACAAGGCAGAGTCTTGAAAGCCGAAGTGGACCCGACCCGCAGTGATCGGGCGGATGAGTGCATGCTGGAACACGCCTTGGCTTCGGCCAAGCGTGCGCGATTCAATTCGCTAGCAAGCGCTGCGTCACCACAAAAAGGCACCTTGTACTTCCTCTTTTTAGCTCAATAGTGCCATATTGGCATTATTTAAACTCACTCACTGTCATCTTGACGCATATTCAGTATCGGCATTCCCTTTGAACTCGGGTGATCACGCTAAAACAACAAGCAACCATGATCACCAAGTATCGCCCCCAGACCACGTTCGTTCACCCTTTCACCGATCTCGTGAACGGGATGTTCGGACGCGATATCAGCCACTTCCTCGGCCACGATGATGTCGGCCATGCCACGCCACGGGTGAATATCACCGAAACCCCGGAAAAGTTCGTGGTGAGCCTGCGCGTGCCGGGCTTCGCGAAGGAGGATCTGAAGATCAGCGCTGAGAAGAACACCCTCACCGTGAAAGGCGAGAAGAGCTTGACCACCGCATCGGAGAACGAGCGCGTCCTGCGCCGCGAATTCCAAGCGGCCGCCTTCAGCCGCAGCTTCCAGCTCCCGGAAACGGTGAACTTCGACGCCATCACTGCCGAGCACGTGAACGGTGTGCTGAACGTGAGCATCCCGAAGGTTGAACCGGCCAAACCGGCGACCCGCGAGATCAACATCGCCTGATCCACAGACCGAACGCTGAACGAAGGCCACCGCACGGTGGCCTTCGTCGTTCAAGCCTTCGTCGAACTGATGTAACATCGGCTCGCTGCGTCCGTAGCACTTGGACCAACCCCGCTTCACCCATGAAACGCGACCTCCTCTCCTACTATCAGGAAGTGTTGGACAAGATCAGTTCGGCGGATGCGCGCACCTTCCGCAAGGAGATGCGCAAGGCCTTCAAGCGCCTACTGCCCGAAGAGCGCGAACAACTCAAGGTCTGGTTCCGCAGCGCGTGTGTGTGCCGCGTGCCGAACAACGAGCTCGCGACCGTACGGGTGCGCGCCAGCGATCAGTTGAAGTAACGGCTGTTCCAGGCTTCGGCGCTGAACTGGCCGAAGAAAGCGAACCACCCGAACACGGTGAAGCTGGCGAACACCATGGTGCTCCAGAACATTGCGAACACGCGGTGAGAGCCCCAATACGTGGCGCCGGGTTCCGCCGTGAGGTACATGGTCGGCACCGCCAACGCGAAGACCAAGGCCAACACCAGGATCGTTGCGGACAAGGTGACCACATTGCGGAAAGGCCAATTCGCGATGGCGCGTGCCGGGGATAGATCTGTGCCCCATTTGTGGACGAGGTAGAATCGGTCCTCGCCAAGCGGCACGAAGAGCAAGGGGTCGACCTCGCTATCGCAAAGCCGGAAGCGTTCGGCGGGTGCCATGAACATGAATCCGGTGAGCGGGCTGCTGGACTTCCGTTCCAGGCCGCGTAACGCGTGGATCGCCGTGTTCGGCAACTGTCCTTTGAAAAGGCCTCCCGGCAGGAAGCGCAGGCGGTAGCGCACACACAGGTCGCGGATGGTATCGCGGTGGAAGATGCGGTCAGGGTCGGCACCGATTATCCGCACGGGACGCTCATCCATGGAGCTCAGCACCGATGCCCGTAGGATATCGTCGTGTTTCTGTTCTTCGCCCAAGAGCAGGTGAACCTCCTGCAACAGGTCGGCTTGGCCCCGGAGCAGGTGCTCTAGCCGTTCTCGTTCAGTATGCGCAGCCATGGTTTGTATGCGGATAACGCGCGAACCGGCCGATCAGTTCGTCAGCCTTCGCTGCGCGATGCCAAGCTGATCTCCGAAGCGTGTTGGGAGGCATCCTCAGCACTCATGCGATCCAGGGCGAACTGCCGGATCTCAGGTGGCGCATCCATCGCGATGGACGAGCGAACCAAGCTGTTCGGTGGCATCACATGGCACCGGGCGTGCACTTCGATGGGGTCGCGGAACGTACCCTTCTCCACCACCGTCGTCCACTGTCCGTCATAGGGCACCACGAATCGAACGGGTGACTCCTCGAACGTACCACCGTGATAGGAATAGGTCTTCCCCATGCGGTAGGCCTTCAGATCGCGAGCGGTCATGAACTTCACCTTGGTGGGCTGATCGATCTCCACCTCAAGGATCTCCTTCCGTTTCACATCGAAGGTTCTGAACAGGAATCTCATGTACGGGTGCGTTTGGCGTAAATATACAAGAAGCCACGACCGGATGAAGTGTTGACCACCGGGCTGGATCCCAACATCGCCCCGGTGCGCAAGCCTACTAAGGGCTCACAACCGCACGCTGAGCACCGGGAAGTTCGTGTGGTTCACGATATCCTCGGTGAGGCTGCCGTTGACCACATGGAAGAAGCCCGTGCGGCCATGGGTAGCCATCGAGATCAGGTCCGCATCGATGCCTTTGGCGAAATTGAGGATCCCCTCTTCGATGCTCAGGTCGTTGTAGATGGTTGCCGTGTACTTCTTCAACAGGTAACGCTGCAGGAAACGATCAATGGCCCGGTGGCTATCATCGCTGCGTTCGAAGTTGCGCGGTGTGTTCACCTTGAGGAGGTGGATCCTGGGGTCGAACAGTTCGATGATGGGCAGGAAGGCGTGGAACTTCTCCACGTCCTGCTCCGTGAAATTCGACGCATAGACCATGTCCTTCACATCGAGGTCCTCGATCCGATGTTTGATCACCAACACGGGCATGGGGGCTTGTCGTACGATGCGTTGCGTATTCGAACCCACGATGCCGCGTAAACCGGTGGCGCCGTGCGAACCCATGACGATCAGGTCCGCCTGTTGCAACCGCTCGTTCTTGAAGATCTCGTTGAGGCCGAGCTGGCGGAGCATGAACTTCTTCAGCTCCACACCGCGCAGGAAGGGCAGCTCCGGAATACGCTCAAGCTTCGCCTCGATCTCTTCACGGATCCGCTTGTTCTCGGTGTGGAAGTCGGTCATCTGTTCGTACAAATGGACCACATCCACCACCGCACCGCTCAGCCGCGCGAGCTTCGCGGCAACGCGCAAGGCATCGGTGGCACAATCGCTGAAATCATATGGGACCAGGATGGTACGTAGCGCCATGGCAAGGTGACCTGTGTTCGGCAGGCTGAAGCTAACACCTGTAACCCGCTTGCTGCAAACGATCGTCAAGATGTGGTCAACCTGCATACATTCGTGCGCCTCTGCTATGGATCTGCTCCTGGAACTCTCCCCCACGGAAAAAACACCAGCCGTCACCGTCGATGGTGGTCGTGGTCTCATCGCCATCAGCGGATGCTCGATCCCCGAGAACGCGGACCGGTTCTATGGCCCCATCCAGGACATTGCCGAGCGGTACGCCAAAGCGCCAGCCCCGCGAACGACCTTGCGGGTGGAGCTCTCCTACTTCAACTCGAGCTCCAGCAAATACCTGCTGGACCTGATGAAGCACCTTTCCGACCTCCATGCCAGCGGACGCAGCAGCGTCACCTTGGAATGGTGGTATGCGAAGGATGATCTGGATATGAAGGAAGCGGGCGAGGACTACCGCTCATTGCTGGACATCCCGGTGAAGTTGAAGGCGCGCGACGACGACTGATCGTCACCGACCCAAAGCCGCCCGATAGGCCCTTTCTGAGATCGGGAGACCCTCCCGGAAGTAATTCTCATCGCCCCACGGATGGGACACCTTCTTGTACACCACGGTCCGTCCTTCCTCGGGTGTCACGGTCTCCACCACCACTGAGCGCCCTTCCTTGTAAACACGCTCACCGACCTCCAGTGCTACGGTCAGCGGGGGCAACTGTGCCGGCCTAGGATCCGGCTTAGGGGTATTGATCAAAGCTGGTAATGACACAGCAGGAGCTACACGAACCTCCGGCTTGGGTTGTTCTTGCTGTGCTACTTGGGTCGGGTCCGGATCCTTCCTAACATCGACCACCGCAGGAACCGGCGCAGGCGGCAGTGGTTCGCTGAGTGGAACCTCGACAGGTGGAGGTTCCGGTGGTGCAGCCGCCTGTTCCGCATCGCGCTTGGCGATGAGCACTTGGAGGTCTTGGATCTTCACTTTGGGGTAAACGTTCAGCGGCCTGCGCGTGCGGGCTTCCTTGTACCGTTCCAGCGCCCCATCGAAATCCTTGGCCCGGAAAAGCTCCTCCGCGTTGGCCATCAACGCCTGGAAAGGAGCGTCGGCTGCCGCGTTCTGTTCCTCCTCCTTGGCGATCCGGGCGCGTTCCTTCGCGCTCAGCTTGCTGAACTCGTCCGTTAGCTGATCGGGTTGAGCAGCCATGGGACCGGCCCAAGCGAAACCGCAGATGAGCGCTACCAGCGAGATATGGTACTTGAAACCCGACATGTTGCCCTTCAGCCTTCAAAGGTACCGGGCGCGCGGTATACGTATCCGCCGGGCTGGAGGTTCGTTCGGTCCGGTCCACTTGGCGGTCGGGCGAAGGAGCACCAACCGGGTACGGAGGCCACGTAAATTCGCGCAGCGTACGAACCGCTGAAACACCCATTCCATGATCGTGAAGAAGATCGCCCTGCCCGCACTCCTGCTCCTGTTGCACGCCTGCACCCAGGACCCCAAGGCTTCGGAGCCTTACAAGCAATTGGAAGAGGACCAGCGGCGCACCACCGAAACCGTGGCCCAACGTGATTCCGCGATCAACGAGCTGTTCGGCACCTTCAATCGGATCAGCGAGAACCTGCGTACCATACGCGCTAAGGAAGGTGCGCTAGTAGCTCCCGCAGGCGGCTCTGAAAGCGGCGCCGATATGGAACAGCGTGTGATGGAGGACCTGGCCGCGATCGATGCCTTGCTGGCCGAGAACAAGGAACTGATCGCCAAGTTGCGCAAGCAGTCGAAAGGCTCCGCCGTCCGGCTCACCGAGTTGGAACGCACGATCGTTGAACTGGAATCGACCATCACAGCGAAGAACGCTGAGATCGACACCTTGAAGGAGGAACTCTCCAGCGCCAACAGCTCACTGGCGACGCTGATCGATATGTACCGCGACAAATCGCAATTGGCCGATATGCAACGGAACGAGATGAACATGGCCAACTACCTCATCGGCACCTCAAAGGAGTTGAAGGAAAAAGGCGTGCTCACCAAGGAAGGTGGTGTGGTCGGTATCGGTGCGGTGAACAAACTGAACATGGCCAACCTGCCGAAGGACCAATTCACGGAAGTGGACCTGACGGCCACGCCGGAGATCGCGATCGGCGCGAAGAAGGCCAGCTTGGCCACGGCGCATCCGGAAGGCAGCTATCGCTTGGAAGGCGGCACGCGCTTGGTGATCACCGATGCCGAGAAATTCTGGAGCGTTTCACGCTACCTCGTCGTGGTGGTGGAACGTTGATCCGACAGTCATTTCAAGGCAAAGGGGCCGTTCCAATGGAGCGGCCCCTTTGCCTTCGCACCATGAAAGCCCGTTCACGGGGCATTGCTACGCGGCTTGGCCGGGGCGTTCGGTGCGTTGGAAGGCGGCGATGTAGGCGCCACGGGTTCGTTCGGTGTCGGAAGTGGTTCCACCGCGTTGGGGCATTGACGCGGAAGGAGTTCCTCCACCTCGCTCCCATACGTGGCGGTAAAACCCAATTCCAGCGCCTTGCGCAAATGGGCGCAACCGGTAACCTGTTGTCCTTGTGCCAGGTCAATGATGCCCAGGCTGCGGTAGGCATAGGCGTTGGTCGGATTCTTGCGCACCGCGAGGGTGAGATCGCGTTGTGCCTTCGCGGTATCGCCAAGCTGGTAGTAGCTCCACCCGCGGTTGCTGAAAGCGAATCCGTAGTTAGGGTCTTGTTTGATGGCCTTGTCCATATCGGCGATGGCTTTAGCATAGTGGCCCGACCTCATGTATCGGAAATAGCCGCGGCTGTTGTATCCGGCCGGATCCCGTGGAGCCAGTTGAATGGCCCTATCCAGATCGATCATAGCCTTGGCCGTATCGCCCAGCATGGCATAACAAGCTCCGCGCTCCCGGATCATACGCGGCGAAGAAGGGTTACGCTCTGCACCTGCTTGGAAGTGGCCCAACGCCGTTGGCCATCGTTCTCTTAGGAATAGCACCCTTCCCGCCCGGTAGAGGTACTCCTCCGAGGCGTCGGTGGGAATAGCGGGCAGGACAAGAGCCTCCGCACTGTCCAACAGACCCAAGCCCGTAAAGCTGCCGATGAGGTTGGTGCGGTAGTCCGGTGTAGCCTTCATGGATGGCGCCAGCTGTAATTGTGCTCGTGCTTCCCGGTAGGAACCGATGCGGTTGTACGCCTCGGCACGCAATAAATGGAACACCTCCGGTGCGCCTTTCTTGGATAAGGCGCGATCGGTCAGCGTGAGCGCCTTGTAGGGCTTATCCAGGGCGAGGGCTTTCCTGGCCGAGGCTTCCAACTTCTCGAACTGAGCGTTCCCCTGAATGAACAGGGAACCGAACGCGCATGTGATCCAGAACCGCATCGGGCGAAGATACCGCGCTGTCAGGCCCCTTCCGTACCGGTAACTTCGCACCGCCTACCATGAAGACCGCCTACCCCGCCAAGGTCCTGATCGCTTGGGGAGAGGCCATCGCGGGGAACACGGACTTACGCGACTGGCTCACCCGGAACGGTTATCCCGAATTGGGGATCTTCACCTTCGCATTGCGCAACAAACCCGAGGCCCGCGATTGGTTGATGCAGAACGGGCATCCGCACTTGATGGCCATCATCACCGGTATCGAAGGGGACAAGCGAGCACTCGATTGGTTGGAGCGTAACGGCATGACCGTGCTGAAGCATGTGGCACTGACCGGCGACGGCAGTGAAGAGGACTTCCAGTGGTTGATCGACCATGGCCACCGCGAGTTGGCCGTTATCGGCAACAAGATGCATCAGGTGAAGCGCAAGATGGACGAGGACTTCGGCGATTACCACAAGATGCCGAAGATCTGAACCGATCAGGCCTCCGTATCGCCTTGTAACATGCTGGCCATCAGATCACCGAAACTGGCCTTACCAGCCAACACCGTGCGTCCGATGCGGCTGTGTTCAGCGAGCGCGTGCAGCACGAATTCGCCCCACAATGCTTGCTCTTCGGCATCGAGGTAGCTGTGCAATTTGCGCACGAGCGGCATGAGCCCATCCACGGATGCCATGGCCTTCGCGTAAGCCTGACCAGTAGCTTCCATGGGGACATCAAGCTGCTGGGCTTCGAAATGCGCGATGATCGGCTGGTAGACATCGGTGCGTTGACCTTCTGCACCTGCCTTTGACTTGCGCGCCTTGGTGGGGTCCGGGAAAAGATCCGCGAAGACATTGCGGATGGCCATGCTGATGAGGTGATGGGCGATCTTCTCGGCGCCCTCCTGTTCACCTTCGTACACGAGCTCGATCTTTCCCACGATGGCCGGTACCACGGCCTGTAGATCACCGATCCGTGCCACAGTGCGCTCCTCGCCATTACGCAAGGATCGCCTTTCGGCCGCGCTGATCAAACTCTCCAACGCCGTGATGGTCAGTCGGGCGCTGACGCCACTCTTGCGATCCACGTACTCGGAATCGCGGGCCTCCCAAGCGATCCGCTCGATGAGGACGCGTAAGAGATCGGGCACTCGGACCCGCGCGGTCTGGTCCTTGGTGGAACGTACCTCCTGCGCGGTGATGCGCATGCCCATCTCCAACGTGGGCGGATAGTGGGTGAGTATCTGTGATTGGATGCGGTCCTTCAGCGGTGTGATGATGGCTCCGCGGTTGGTATAGTCCTCGGGATTGGCGGTGAATACGAACTGGATGTCGAGCGGCAGCCGCAGTTTGAAGCCTCTGATCTGTACGTCGCCTTCCTGAAGGATGTTGAACAAGGCCACCTGGATCCGCGGTTGCAGATCGGGCAGTTCGTTGATCACGAAGATGCCGCGGTGGCTGCGCGGGATGAGGCCGAAGTGGATGACGCGTTCGTCGCTGTAATCGAGCTTGAGGTTGGCCGCTTTGATGGGGTCGCTGTCGCCGATGAGGTCAGCCACGGTGACATCGGGTGTGGCGAGCTTCTCGGTGTAGCGCTGGTCGCGGTGCACCCAGCTGATGGGCGTACCATCACCATGATCGGCGATGAGGTTGATGGCATACCGCGAGATCGGGGCCAAGGGATCGTCGTTGACCTCGCTGCCCGCCACGATGGGCATCCATTCGTCCAAGAGTTGCACCAGGGAGCGCGCCATGCGTGTTTTGGCCTGGCCGCGGAGCCCGAGCAGGTTGATGCTGTGCCCGGCCAGGATGGCCCTTTCCAAGGCCGGCACAACGGTATCCTCGTAACCATGGATCCCTTCGAACAAGGGCGATCCAGCGCGGATCCGGCCGATGAGGTTGGCACGTAGTTCCTCCTTCACCGTGCGGCTCTTCCAGCCGCTTTTCTTCAACTCGCCTAACGTGGTACTGGTCGGATGGTTCATGGGTTCGTTGGCCTAAAGGGACTTCGGCCGTTGAGGTGTTCGTCAGGATGCTTTCCGGTTACTCGCATGATCACGGAAGACCATGTCGGCGAGACCTTGTAGACCAGTGTAGAATGCGCGGCCCTGGTTGGCTTCGGTGAAGCGCTCGATGAAGTGTTGCAGGTAATGATCCTGCGCGATCATGAAGGTGGTGATGGGGATGTGCGACTTCCGCGCCCGCACGGCCGCATCGAGGGTGCGTGCCACGATGTAGTCATCGAGCCCGAAGCTGTTCATGTAGTACTCGCCATCGCGTTTGATGCAGCTGGGTTTGCCGTCCGTGATCATGACAATGCGTCTGTTCTTCAGCTTGCGACGGCGCAGGATGTCCATGGCGAGTTCGAGACCTGCTACCGTATTGGTGTGGTAAGGACCGACCTGTAGGTAAGGCAGGTCCTTCAAGCTGATCTGCCAGGCATCGTTGCCGAAGACTACAATATCGAGCGTGTCCTTTGGATAGCGCCGCGCAATGAGCTCCGCCAGTGCCATGGCCACCTTCTTCGCAGGTGTGATGCGGTCCTCCCCGTAGAGGATCATGCTGTGGCTGATGTCGATCATGAGCACCGTGGCGCAGGCGCTCTGGTGCTCGGTCTCGATCACCTCCAGGTCGGCTTCGCTCAAGTTCAACTCATCGATGCCGCGCTGCTGGGCGTTGCGGATGCTGTCGCTCATGGCCACCTGTTCGATGCGGTCGCCGAACCGATAGGTGCGTCTGTCGCTGGTGCTCTCATCGCCCTGGCCCGTGCGACGCAGGCCGTGATCGCCGCGATCGCTCTTCTTCAGCTTTCCGAAGACCTGATCCAAGGCCCGTTCCCGTATGAGCTTCTCGGCCTTTCCGGTCAACGGTGCTTTGCCGCCCTTCTTGGGCTTGTCGCCGATGATGCCATTCTTGCGCAGGTCGGCTTCGAATTCCTTGCGGCCATAATCCGCGCTGTAGAAACCGTGCTCCTTGTCGAGCTGATCCATCCAGTCCAGTGCTTCTTCCACATCGCCGCTGGTGTGGGTGAGCATCTCCAGGAAGAGCGGGAGGAGTTTCTGGAACGGCGTACGATCGTCCTGCGGAGGCACGTACTTGGTGAACCGATGGAGCGCCATGTGCACAAGGTAACGCCCATGCGAGGCCTGCTGTTCACGCAGAAAAGCGAAGAGCGCCTCCGGCTGGGCCGAAAGCGCTCTTTCTGAGAACAGTAAGTGCTCTACTGCACCACGATGCGGCGGGAGCCGGAACGCCCGTCTGTGCCTATGACCTTGAGGTGATACACTCCCGTGGCCAAGCCAGTGAGATCAAGCACGGTGTTGGCGGTGCTGCCGATGGTCTTCACTTCGGAGCGCACCAACTGGCCCGCTGCGGTGAAGACTTCCAAGGAGTGCAATTCGTCCTGGCCGAGACCCAGATCCACGCGTCCGGTGGTTGGGTTCGGGTAGGGTTCGAAGTTCACTGAACCAGCGTCCACATCGTTGATACC
>ENA-UOWO01003475-UOWO01003475.1-activated-sludge-metagenome-genome-assembly--contig:-NODE-3475-length-18217-cov-5.737419_pt1 | contig 18217 bp, 14 predicted proteins | sample MGYA00238148_ERZ761564 | MGnify/ENA primary metagenome ERZ761564 (study PRJEB28885, sample SAMN05720194) | activated sludge metagenome | isolation source: Anaerobic digester | place: USA...
TAGGAATGTAACCCTATTGGTATTGAACGGTACCTTGCCTGCAACTGATGATTTGCAAGCGGCACAGCTCTCGGGCGATGCAGGTATTGAGCAGCGTCACGCGCTTTGGTATTGCACGCGTAACAACCAACCCTTGGGGCGTGGCACTGGCCGCTATGAAATGTTTTCGGATGTGTATTTGCCCTTGCGCGCACGGGGCCATGCGTTAGGTGCGGCTTTGCTCACTAATTTTGCGGTGCATGAATTTTCTACCCGCGTACATTTACAGGCTATTTGCGATCAATTTGGTAATGCGCTTGAGCGCTACAATTTGCATCAGCAAGATATAAAAGCGCGTGAAGAGGCTCAATCGCAATTAGTGCGCAATAATTTGCTTGCGGCTATTTCGCACGATTATCGCACGCCTTTAGCGACCATAATGGGCGCCGCATCTTCACTCAATGAACAAACTGAAAAATTAGATGCTGCGCAACAGCAGCAGTTGGTGCGCCGTATTTACGATGAGGCTGAACGCTTAAATACAATGACCCATAATATTTTGCAGCTGGCGCGATTAGATGCAGATAATCACCTTGCGTGCGATTGGCAATCTGCAGAAGAAATTCTGGGTGAGTTAATGCGGCGTTGGCGTGGTAGGCGATTAGGGCACCGCCTGCAAATTCAGTTAGATGATGCGTTACCTTTGTTGTGGTGCGATGCAGTTTTAATTGGCCAGTTATTAGAAAATCTTGTGGATAATGCGCTCAAATATAGCCCATATGATTCCCCGGTTATTATTCATGCTGCGGTAAATTTGCAAAGCGGGCCTAAGGTTTTTTCAATATCCGTAAGTGATAAGGGGCAGGGCATAGACCCGCGCTGGCGCGATAAAATTTTTGAACCCTTTCAGCGAGGGCCTGTTGGTGAAGATGGCAAACAAATTTTAGGTGCAGGCGTTGGCTTAGCACTTTGCCGTGCAATTGCTCGTGCACACGGTGGCGATATAAAAATACATTGCCTAACTGCTGGTGGCAGTATTTTTGAATTGTGTTTACCGCTGCGCGCTTTACCGGTTGAGTCTCATATCAGTTCAGGTGATCGCCCATGAGTGTCCATGTGTTGTTGGTAGAAGACGACCGCGAATTGCGTGCAACCCTGCGTGATGCTTTATTGTTAGAAGGCTACACACTTATCACCGCCGCAAGTTTATCTGAAGGCGTTGCAATTGCGAATAATACGCGCAGCACGGGCAACAAATTAGATTTAGTTTTATTGGATTTAGGCCTGCCCGATGGCGATGGAGAAACGCTACTTGCGCAATTACGTAAACAATTAAATACTCCTGTGATTGTCATTTCTGCTCGCGAACAAGAAGGCCAAAAAATTCGCTTGTTAGATTTAGGTGCAGATGATTATTTGGTAAAACCCTTCGGCATAGGCGAATTGCTTGCACGTATGCGCGTGGCTTTGCGCCATAAAGGTGTGCCAGTCAGTGCATCCATTACGCAATACAATAAAGCTGGTGTGAGTATTGATTTAGCCTCGCACTCTGTAACGCGCAACGGTGAGCAAGTCCATTTAACGCCTACAGAATTTAATTTGTTAGCGCGCCTAGTTCGCAGCGCAGGCCGAGTAGTTACCCATCGCCAATTATTAAACGATGTATGGGGAGCAGAGTTTATTGATCACACTCATTATCTGCGTTTGTATATGGCGCAATTGCGCGCGAAGTTGGAATTGGACTCTGCAGATCCGGTGTTGTTATTAACCGAAACGGGTGTGGGGTATAGATTAGTGGATGATGAGTAACTTATTATTCGTGAGTCACCATTAAACATAGGATATTTATGAAAACGGCTGTGTTGTTGATTCACCTAATAATTTTATGTTTGATTTCTTCTTGCCAGGATAGATCGACCAATACATTGTGGGTCAAGCCGCCATCAATTACGTTGGATTGTGCAGATTACGCAGCCATTCAAAGCCCGGTTGGTGTTCTATATAACAATGTGTGGAATAAACATGCCGCAAAAGACGGTGAGTGGCAGCAGTGTATTGAAAAGAGATTGGTCGCTGAAGTTACACAATATGGTTGGTCTTGGCAGTGGCCGCAAAAAAGTAATGTTATTTTTGCGTATCCGCAAGTAAAACTGGGCGTATCACCTTGGGCTCCAGAACCAACTTCAGATAATCGTTTTCCCTTAAAAATATCTTCAATCAATAACCTAACTATTTCCTATGATCTGGAGGTGTCAACTGATGGTCAACATAATCTCGCCACTTCAATGTGGCTCACCAATAGCGCCACTGTCACTGAAAAGCCCAACCCGTCCGCTATAGTGGCGGAGTTTATGATTTGGACTTATTCCACCGCTAAACACTTTAATCCTGCAGGTAAAAAAATTACCGAAGTAACAATCGATGGTAAGCAGTGGGAAGTATGGGTTGATAAAAATTGGGGTGATGCATCGGGCGCTAATGCAAACAAATGGATTTATATTACCTACCGCGCAAAAGAATCCGCCTTAAAAACCCAGTTTAGTGCTTTTAACCTAATCCAACATGCAGTTGCCGATAACATAATTACCGCTGAATTATATATTGCGGACATTGAACTTGGTAATGAAATTATGAGCGGGTCAGGTATTGCGTGGGTGAAATCTTTTGAGGTAAAAGTTGATTAGCCTTTTTTCTCTCGCAAAAAAATCCTAACGCAATCCTAACGCCCCGCCTGCCACACTCACTCTGACACTAACCGCCAGAGGAGTTTTTTGGCATGACAACTCAATCGAATTCAACGCAACCTCCATCCACCAATGCGCATCAAAAACTTAAATCTCAAAGTACAGCAGCGTTAACGCTAGGTGCTTTAGGTGTGGTTTATGGTGATATTGGCACCAGCCCGCTCTATACCTTTAAAGAAATCTTCCACCCCGGAACGGGTGTGGCTTTAGATGTGCCGCATATTACCGGCGCAGTTTCTGCCATTGTGTGGGCGCTGATGTTGGTGGTTACACTTAAATATGTCATGCTTATTTTGCGTGCAGATAATCGCGGCGAAGGTGGTGTGTTGGCCTTGAGTGCGTTAGCGGCACAATCGACAGAAAAATATCCACGCATGCGTTCAGTTTTACTGTTGTTGGGATTATTTGGCGCAACGCTTTTTTATGGTGATAGTGTAATTACTCCTGCAATTTCTGTGTTGGGTGCAATGGAAGGTTTGACGGTAGTTACGCCAACCTTAACGCCATTTGTAGTGCCTATAACACTCGGTATTTTAGTGGGCTTATTTTTAGTGCAGCGCAAAGGCACGGGTGCGGTAGGCAAAGTCTTTGGGCCCTTAATGATACTGTGGTTTTCTGTACTTGCAGTTTCGGGTGTTTATCATGTTGTGCAGCAGCCAGAAATTTTGCACGCGTTAAATCCATTGTATGCATGGCATTTTATGTGTGAGCGCGGGTGGTTGGCGTTTGCGGTTTTGGGTGCAATTGTGTTGGCGCTTACGGGTGCAGAAGCGCTCTATGCAGATATGGGGCACTTTGGGCGCAAACCGATTCAGTTGGCGTGGGTAACTATGGCCTTGCCAGCGCTCGCATTAAATTATTTAGGCCAAGGTGCTTTATTGTTGGGCGATGCGAGCGCAATTTCAAATCCGTTTTATAATTTGTTTCCCTCTGTGCTGCTATGGCCTGCGGTAATTATTGCCAGCATCGCGGCAATTATTGCATCGCAAGCAGTGATTTCCGGCGCTTACTCGGTAACGCGACAAGCCATTCAATTAGGCTTTTTACCGCGCATGTCGCTATTGCATACATCGGCGAATGAATCTGGGCAGATTTATTTGCCTGCCGTAAATTGGGTTTTGTTGGCGGGTGTTGTGGGCGCGGTGGTTTTATTTGGTAGTTCTAGTGCATTGGCGGCGGCTTATGGTATTGCGGTGACTTTGACGATGATGATTACTACGCTGCTCACTTGTTTTGTGGTGCGCTATCGTTGGAATTTACCTGCTCCAATCACTTTTTTAGCGACAGGGTTTTTCTTAATCATCGATTTGTCATTAATTGCAGGCTGCATGATTAAATTTATTGACGGCGGTTGGTTTCCATTAGTCTTGGGCGGCTTGTTATTTCTGTTGATGGCGACTTGGCGTCGTGGTCGGAATATTGTATTAGCCACCATTCGCAAAGAGGGCGTTGATTTGCAGGCGTTTATTGCAACCCTAAACCCTGCGGAAATTCAACGCGCCGCGCGTGTAGCTGTTTATCCTGTTGCTGACCCATTCACAGTGCCGCAAGCATTACTGCACAATCTTAAACACAATCAAGTCTTACATGAACGCAATATTATTCTCACGGTAATCTTTGCCGATGTACCTTGGGTGAATGATTTAGAGCGTGTGCAGGTGGATGATTTAGGCAACAGTTTTTGGCGAGTGACATTGCGCTTTGGTTTTATGGATGCGCCCGATGTGCCCCGAGCCTTAAAGCTGTGTGATGCCTTTGGTTTGAGTATTCCACTCTTTCAAACCAGCTATTTTTTAAGCCGCGAAACCATTGTGGCCTCACCCGGTAGTGGTATGGCACTATGGCGTGAGCATTTATTCGCCACTATGAGCCGCAATGCCAGCGGTGTGGTGGAATATTTTAGGTTGCCAGATAATGCGGTGGTGGAACTGGGGACTCGGGTGCAGATTTAAAACAACTCGGGTACGGATTTAAAATAAAAAGGAGGCGAGTACATGACTCGCCTTTTTTCGGTTGCTCCTAGTTGTGCTATTCCCTTTAAGCTTCCTTGTGAAAGTGCTTTCAATATTTCTCTAAATCAGCTATTCCTATACTCACTACAAGCTCTGAGTCGTATCAGCGATTTAATTTGTTATGCTCAGGTGCTGCATCCTTTTTAGGTGATCTCTCTTTTCTATTCAGGAGGTATGTGCATCTCCTGAAGATCACCTTCTTAATTATATTTTGAATAAGAACTAAGCGAAATTTTTATGAAAAACTCTCGTCGCCCTTTAGATGGCATCCGCGTTATCGAAATCGGCCAGTTATTGGCAGGCCCTTTTGCTGGCTGCATGCTCGCGTATTTCGGTGCAGAGGTTATTAAAATAGAACCACCGGAAGGCGATCCTATTCGTGGCTGGCGGGTGCTAGAAAACGGCACCTCACATTGGTGGCGCAGTATTGGCCGCAATAAAAAAAGTATTACGCTCGATTTAAAAAAATCCGAAGGCCAAGCAATTGCACGGCAGTTAATTGATTCTGCCGATGTAGTGATTGAAAACTTCCGGCCCGGCGTTATGGAAGGCTGGGGGTTGGGGCCAGATGAAATTAAAAAATCCAATCCTAAATTAGTCTATGCCCGCATTTCTGGTTACGGCCAAACTGGGCCTTATGCTAGCAAACCTGGTTTTGCTTCTGTGTGTGAAGGTATGAGTGGTTTTCGTTATGTAAATGGTTTTGCCGACCAAGCGCCGGTGCGCCCGAATTTAAGTATTGGCGATACGATTTCTGGTATACATGCAGCGCTGGGTATTGCCTTGGCCTTACTGGAACGTGAAAGAAATAGCGATGGTGATGGTCAGGTGGTGGATGTCGCGCTCTACGAAGCTATGTTTAATTTAATGGAAGCGGTGGTGCCTGAATTTTCAGGCGCCGGTGTTATTCGTCAACCATCCGGTACTACAGTGACTGGCATTGTCCCTACCAATACTTACCGCTGTAAAAACAGAAAGTATGTGGTGATTGGTGGCAACGGCGATTCGATTTTTCAGCGCTTAATGGACGTGGCGGGGCACCCAGAAATGGCGCATGACCCGCGTATGAGTAACAATGCTGGCCGTGTGATTCACGAAGCGGAAATTGATCATGCGTTGGCGACTTGGTGTTTAAGCAAAGACTCTGAAGAAATTTTGGAATTGCTTGATAAGGCCCGCGTACCTGCTGGCCCAATTTATAATGTAGAAGATATGTTTGCCGACCCGCACTTCAATGCACGCGGTATGTTTGAACAAGTGGAAATTAATGGCAAGCCATTAAAAATTCCCGCGATATTGCCAAAACTTTCTGAAACGCCAGGGCGCACTGATTGGCCGGGTGGTGAAGTGGGGAGTCATACGCAGGATATTTTAGAAAATATTTTGAATTTATCTGTTAAAGATATAGATCAATTAAAAGTAAAAGGCGTTATCTAATATGACATTAAAACCCGGTTTATATCGCCATTACAAAGGCAATGATTACTATGTCTTTCAGTTAGCACATCACAGCGAAACCCGTGAGCCTGTGGCAGTTTATCAGTGCTTGTATGGTGATTATTCTTGGTGGGTTCGCCCTTTAAGTATGTTTACAGAAACCGTAGAGATTGGTGGTGAAATCATTCCCCGCTTTGCGTTTGTGAAAGAAATCAGTGCAGATGAAGCTGCAAAACTGAATAGATAAGGTTTAATTACCGAGATCCTGATGACAGACTTTAAAGAATTAGATGACGAAAAATATATGCGCCGCGCGATTGAATTGGCGGCGCAAGGTGAGCGATTGGGTGAAGTTCCCGTAGGAGCAGTCATTGTTTGTGATGATGAAATTATTGGGGAAGGTTTTAATCAACCCATTAGCAGTCATGACCCTACTGCGCATGCGGAAGTGGTTGCTCTGCGTCAGGCGGCTGAGTACATTCAAAATTATCGGTTAGTCAACTCAACGCTTTATGTAACACTTGAACCTTGCACTATGTGTGTAGGAGCATTGATTCATGCGCGTATTGAGCGTTTGGTATTTGGCACAACTGAACCCAAAGCAGGTGTTGTTGTAAGCCAAGCTCAACTAGTTAACTCCAGTTATTTTAATCATCGTATGGCAGTGCTGGGCGGGGTTCTAGCTGAAACTTGTCAGCATCAATTAAGTGATTTTTTTCGGCGCAGACGGGAAGAGCTGAAACTGAAGAAAAATATCCAAGACACTAGCGATTAAGGATTGAAAATATTCTTCCAAAAAAAATGATCGATTGCGTGCGCAGTCGATCATTTTTTTATTCGCCTTACGCGAGATATTCTGAATATCTCGCGCAAGTTATTCAGTCAGATTTACTCTTTCAACAAATCCGCCGCGGCATTTGCGAGGAAAATATGTACTGCGGCTTCATCAACCACATATTCATTTTCTCCCCAGAAGAATGGCCAATCTTCATGGTTTTCGGGATAGTCTGGCTTCAACACCAACACACCAGGCACTACGCCGCCGGGAATGAAGGAGAAATCTGCACGGTTCATGCCGTAAGCCACTTCTTTAGAATGGGTTCCCACGCCTGATACAAAGGACAAGTTATGTGCAGGATGGGTACCATACAAATAATTCAAGCCTTTAAATACTGCCTCGCGATCAACCAAATCTGGAAACGCTTTGTGTAAATAGTAGTTGTTGATTGAGCCACGAATCACAGCGCTAATTCCTGCCCAGCCACCCTCAGTAATCATCACACCATAAGGGTTTTTGGATAAGTTAGCAGCCATTCCTTTTTTATAGCCTTCAGCAAATTTACGCATTGTTGCCGTGTATTCGCTTGGCATATGTGGCATTGCACGCATTAACCAAGGCAAACGAATGGCAAAGTCCATGGGTTTTTGTGGTAACAGTTTTTCAATGGCTTTGGCGTATTTTTTGTCGCCGGTCGCAATTAATAACTCAGTTGCTGCTTTGACTTTTTCGTCTTCCAGTCTTCCGCCAGTGGTGTTGCCGTGATGGAATAAATCCGGTTTTGCTTTGGCAGTTTCTTCTTCCCACACCTTTTGAGCGGTGGCAATACATTCAGCTGCGAGTGGATCATTAAAACCTTTTAACGCGCGACTTGCTGCTGCCAGAGCTGCGATTGAACCGTAATTTAAGGGTGTAGATTTGCTGGTAAATGCCCAGCGATCATCGAAGGTGCCGCTTTTGAAACCGTCAGATTCACCTTCGTTTTTACTTGAGTCGTACACCAGATTATCAGTCTTGGTGATTGCATCGCCCAGATGCGTATATTGGTCAATGTGGGCTTCGACAATACCGTGAATGGCGTGGCCAACCGCGCGGTGTTGTGCAATCAAAGCCAAGGTTCCGTGTTCGATTTGTTGCAGCAAGTCTGGCTTACCGTCAGCTACGTGCAAATCAACAAAACGTTTTTTGTAATCAACGGACGTTACATCACGCTTAATACCAAAACGCTCCCACGTATTTACCAAATTCATGACGACATCGTAATTGGTTTGTGTGCGTATATCGTAATCGCCAGCATCAAACCAACCGCCAATATCCAGCCCCGGAATGTGCTCACCGGGTTTGTATTTTGTATCTGTTGTTGGGCCTTGGCGGTAAAGATCGAAGTGCTCGTGGTTTACAGGGGCCTGCAAAGCATCATCCAAGTGAGACGCACCGTGCCATACACGATAGGCTTCATTCACTGTCATGTGATCCATTTGAATGGGCAAGTACATATCCAAACTGGGTTGCCAAGAAGAAAGGTAAATGTCTTTTGCGATACGGAATGGCCCCGCTTGTTGATCGCCGTAAACAATTTTATAGAGACCTTCTTCCTGTACCTTACTGAAATCAAATTGACGATATTCGTAACGCAAATATCTGCCCCAGTTGCTCAGATTTGTTTCCAATACCAGTGACTCAGTACCGTCCGCCGCAATTTTGAAGAGTTTTGCCGGTGGATTGGTTTTGTCATTTTTATCAAGCTCGATAACGGCGACTTTTTGTTGCGTCGGGTGGTAGCCCACTTGTGAGTGACCAATAACCGGTGGGCGAACCCAATCTTTAATCGTGTCTGCATTGAGTTGCCATTCGATAACTGTACCGCTTTTACCCGCAGGGATTTTACTGCGCACAACGAACCAACCATTTTGCGCTTTGCTGCGGCCATCATAGAGTTCGAGCGGCGTGCCGTTGGATTCGATACTCACTCTGCGTTCAACATTGTTGGGCGCAAGAACCAAGTGCTTTCCAGTTGCGAGTGGAGTCGGCTCAGCTCGGCCATTAATTTCTTTAGCACCGCCGGGGTAAATGGGGAATGTACCGCTGGTAGTATCCATCATAAACGCTTGATGGAAATAGGCAGAGGGCAAGAACTCCATGTTGAAGCCGGCTTTACCTTCTAACGAAATTGGTAAAGGTTTTGGTAAATTGACCGCAATGCGCACACCGGTTTGGTTTTTGGTCACTTTGATAGAGAAATCAAATTTTTCGTTGGGGTAGTGCAAAAAGGCTTCGATGGATTGCTCTGCGCGATTGACTTTGCGCTCTTTAAATTGCGGAGTCATATCCCATTGTTCTGGCGTTGCGTTTAAGCGTACATCGCCATTGGTCGCAGTACGCAAGCCGTGGTGAATCAATTCCAAGCCACTGGTTTTAGCGTCACTGAATAGACCATCGTACCAATTGCTAAAAACCAACACATTTAAGCCTTGTTGTTCAAAATAGTCTTTATCGTTCAGGGCAAGAGCGGTGCTGCTGGCAATTGATGTTTGTGTGCTTAGTAAGAGCGCCGAGAAAAGAGCGGCGGGTAAATGCCAATGAGTTTTAGACATCATAAATCTCCAGTTGTTATTAGGAATGACTTATAGTCTATGTGATTATAAGCTTGGGGGGATGCTCTTTTACAAAACATAACGACCAATATACGTGTTGTTTACAGGTAAGGTGCTTTTTATAGGTTTATGTAGTTGAAAGACGCAAGTCTGCGATTGATATTGTCAAAAAACAAAAAATGCCGCGGAGTCGCAGCATTTTATGACGAGAAACTTGGGGGCTGTTATAAGAATGAGACTGATGATGCGCTGCTTAAACGCAATTGGTTTAACTTTTCAAGCGCACTTTTTTCTTCGAGTGTCTTGCCGAAGTTCAAACCATCATAATTACTGCTAGTTGCAATGCGCAATTGTTGTTGGTTCTCTTTAAATGCGAGAATTTTGTGGTAATTCATAACATTTTTAACGTAGATAACAGGCTCCCAGCCGCGTGAATAACCGTGGGTTGCTTTGCTGTAATACTGTTCTCTGGCTAATAAGGGGAAGGCTTTGCTTACGTCTTTCCAGCTATTCGGGTCGCCTTTTAATTTGCGTGTGAGTGCGCGAGCGTCGGCTAGATGGCCTATGCCTTGATTGTAAGCCGCGAGCGCCATGTATAAACGGTCGTCACCTTGAATTGTGTCCGTTAAGGTGTCCATCAAATAGCGCAAATATTTAGCGCCACCAAAAATACTTTGTTTGGGATCTTCCAAATTTTCTACCCCCAAATATCTTGCGGTATCGGGAGTCAGCATCATAAAACCGCGTACGCCGGTAGGTGACTCTGCATTGGGAATCCAGTGGGATTCTTGGTAACCAACGGCCGCAACCAATTGCCAATCTAAATTGTATTTTTCTGCAGCGGCCTTAATGCTCGCCTCCCAGCGTGGGAAGCGCTTCTCTAAGCGCTTGGAGAACATAAGCGCATCGTCAGTATTGACCTCAATGAATTGATCGAAGAACTGCGATGAAACCTGTGCAAGCTGACCATTGGTTTTTATTTTTTCCAAATATTTTTCTGCCGCTTGATAAAGACTAGGATCATGTGATGGTGAGAGCGCCCATGCTAAAGGCTGCGGTGCGTGCATATCAAATGCAGCTTGCGTGTGAGGATATGAATAGCGGTGAATGGCGAAAATCGCTGAATCTACAATCGCATAGTCCGCATGGCCGCGCTCAACCATATCGAGCAGATCAGTCATCTCCAGATTCTCTACCAATTCCCAGTTAATCTCCGGCAGGGATTTTTGTAGTTCTTTAAACGGTAAAGGAATGGAGGCGCTATTAACAACCAATACTTTCTTACCCGCCAGAGCCTTAATGTCGGCAGGCGCAGTTTGCGTGCTGTTATAGATAAGTTGCAGGCTTAAATCCATAAACGCGGAAGTATAATCGTAGAGCGCTTTTGTGGTGTGGCTATTAATAACGCTTGGGCTGGCTAAATCGAAGGCGGTATTGTCAGCAACTTGCGATGATTCCAAAATGGATGAGTCATCTTTTAATACGAGTTTAACGCCAAGTTCATCGGCAAAGCCTTTCAGTAAGGTGTACTCGAAGCCGGTTAGGCCTTCTTGACTTTGGTAATGGCTGACGGGGCCGCTGCGCGACAAAACTCGTAGTTCACCTGCAGTTCGAACTTGTTCAAGTTTGCTGGCTGGTGCGCTGCGCACAAGAAGGGCTGCGCAACAAATCAACAGCATGGCAATCAACAGATTGGAAATGGAAAAACGTTTTACTGCAGTACGCTTTCGGCCATCCATAAGGTATTTATAGGCCATAGGTGTATCTCCGGTGTTTCAATTGCATCGCCCGAATTGGGAAATAACTTCGTATATGCACTCATGCCGAATCTAATCCATTACTGACCCGTGCAACATGGATACCATGGTAAAGCCAAGAACCACCCCTGCATAGCTTGTTTTGTGAGCAGAACTGGGGTAGGCGCTTGGGCATAAATTGATCTAAAAAATGAAAACTTATTCAGAAACAGGAACTTATAAAAAGCTATTCGCCTGACTTATCAGCAGAAAAAAGGTGAAAAAAAGATGCTTTTTTGCTGTTTTTGGTGCCGTTTTGGACTGCAAAAAGCCTGTAAATAAGGCTTTTCCTTAGATTTTTTTGTAAAAAAGCGTGAAAAAGCAGCGCAAAAACGCGCCACTCATCGGAAACTATGGGTAAACATGGTGCATCCCATTGCAAAAAACTAAGCGCAATACGTAATCTTTCAAAGTGATTTTAGGTATTAAACTGATTTCTAATTATTTTTTTTTTGAAAAATAGTACGTAAAAAAAGCGCGCGCGAAAAACCAACCACTGCTTAATCCATAAAGAGTGCAAATTCCAATAATAAAAAATGTTGATTGATGCATAGTAGAATTGCGTATTAATAAAACCGCGACAGTATATTTTGTGAGAAATATCAACATGATTAAAGTAAAGGCGATCCAGCTACCAGGAACTATATAAAGCCGTTCCTGTGAAGAGTACGCAATATTTTTTGGATATTTTAACCAAGCAAAAATTGCGAGCACGATACTTATGCCACTCAGCCAGGCTATAAAGCCTAATGGGCTCGCGCCAAATGTTGACCAAATCCCCGATGCCGATAAACACAGCATGGCAATCGGTAATATTGCTAAGCGCCGCGTAGAAATTTTTCGCGTTTTAGTTTGGCTATAACCTAAAAACACTAAGCCGAAAAATAAACCAAATACCCAGATGGGTGTGTGTTGCAGAATTTGTAACATTACTTATATCCTTTTGTTTATGTCTTAGCGGGTATAAAACAGCCGTGAAAGCCCAGCGGCAAGACATAATCCATAGTTGCTTGAGCGATGGGGCCGTCATTCAGTTTATTCGCATGGAATAATGCGATGCCTGAATACTGTTTATCATAGTTATAGTAACTCGCGATTAAATAATCATTGTTGCTAGACGACTTTATTAACAAAGGCTCTTCAGCAATAACCTTAGCGCCAAAGCAATAGCGATTGAGCAAGTCTTTATCGGGATTTATAGCCGCTATGCTATCGCCCAAAAATTTACGTTCGGTTGATGCTGCATGAGTACCATAAATAGTGGTGGGCCCAGTAGCATTAGGATTGTAATTAGGAAACTCCAGATTTATACCACTTGCATTTAGCGTTACCTTTCCAGTTTGCAAATTAATTTTTGCGGTGGTCAGTTGCGCATGATCAATTTCAGGTTGCTCGCCAACCATTACTTTGTGCATTCCATTTAACATCAAACTCGCGTCTTTATAACTCGCCATAACCACATGGATATTATTGTTGTCTTGCCATGCATTGCCGAAGTGAAAAACAAATTCCGCAGGAACCTCAAACCAACGCGGTTTATCAAGTGAGTTTTTGTTGATGACGAGTATTTTGCTGCCGACTTCAGGCCGCCAATGAAATGCACTTATAAAAGTTTCGCCCTGCTCATAGATGCACGCAGAAACGTAAAAAATTAAATAATCAGCTGTTTGCGCAAATGCATGAAAATAACCGCGCTGGGGTAAAACAATATTGCCAAAGCCAATCACTTTACTGCTAGGGCTGATGTGATAAATCAATAAACGCGCTTCCTTGCTATAGGGCACAAACCCAAAATTCCACAAGCTGCCATCTTTTTCTAACAATGGATGTGCAGAAAAAGGCACGTGTGCAAGTTCATCACTCCAAATTTTTTCTCCCTGCGTGGTCAGCGTTTCTGGATTCAAGCTGTAAGCTGAGCCGCCTTCCCAAAGCGCAAGTAGTTCACCTTGCCAAGGCAGTAAGGATGTGTTGGCGACATTGACAGTATCGTTATTACGTGGACTACTGGTATTTGGAATGACTGTTCCGGTTGCGTTATATAAAAACGTTTGAGCAGTTTCTTCACGCAAATATTTTTCTGTCGCTACAAATTGACTGCGGTGCGAAATCCCTTTCGCGTTGATGTTAAAGCGATGCACCATGCCATCACCATCAAACCAATGTTGCAGTCGAATGCCATTGCGTTCCATTTGTGCTGGGCCGTTACGGTAAAAGCTACCATAAGCATCCGCCGGCCACTTTCCTTCAATCGTGAGGTTGTTGTTGAATGGCTTAAGCGCACCAGCAAAGCCATTCTGCCAAGCTGTCATTTTTTTTGTTGCAGGCAGTGGTGGGTTGTTGGCTGCCAGTAGTGCGTTAGGTAGTAGAGCCGCACCACTAGCGGCTAGACTCCCTGCAATAAAATGACGACGCTTCATGCTATAACCCTCAACGTAAACGAATGGCGATGGAGGTTTTGTCGGTCACGCTAAATTTTGCTTCATCAAAACTAGGCTGCCCCATTGCACCACCATTGTTAGAAAAACCATAACCTTCGGTGGGCATACCAATTGTGTTTGTATCGATTACACCATTCTCATTTTCATCCTGATAGAGTTTTATTGCGTAGTTTCCAGCAGGTATATCGCCAAAATTGACGGTAAGTGTACCTTGCGTTACTGCAACTTTTTGTCCATTAAAAACGTTTTTGTCGCTCTTATAACTATCAGCAGAATTGTAGAGTGCAATCATCATCACACCTTTTGTTTTGGTGATTTGATCAACTTGGAGCACCAGCTCGTGAGCCGTAGCATTGAGTGAAAGCAAACTGCTGAATAAAAGTGTGCTGAGAACTTTGTGTGTGCTAGTGAATTTCATGATGAGTTCCTAGGTTGTTTGTTGGGTTTGTTAAAGTGTGTTTGTTTAAAGAGTGCTTAGGTTATGGTATAGATCTCGGTTGCGCGCGTGTAAGCTGTCATTTTCTGCACATGACAAATGACCTATAGCGCTAAGCTTTAGTAATGTTTTAAGCTGGTGGACTTTTGGTTGTCGGCCAGTAGTAACAATAATTTTTATCTTTTAAGAGTCTTTTTATTTGTCATGAAAAACGAACATGTACTTTTAACGCTGGCAGGTGTTTTTACTTGGTTGCTAGTGGCTTATGTGGAACTCGAACGGCTAAGTGGCAGCCCTTATATTTTGTTAAGTGCGTTGGGCTATCTGTTGTTTCTCATCTGTTTTTTGCCGATAGGTACAGGTTATAGCCGCAAATTTTCGCCGCGATATTCTCAAGTGCTATTAATGGGGCAAGTGTTGGTGGCTTTGGCATTGTTGGTTGTGCATCACGGCCCAGTCGCACCCGTGTTATTGGTGGTCTGGGCAGGGCAGCTGCCAGATTTTTTTACGCGGCGGTTGGCATTTATTCAAGTCACGATTAGCGCATTGTCCTTTTACTTCATCATGCTTTTTTGCTGGGTCGAATCTTATCCTGTTATCACTAGTTTGATTTATTTGGGATTCCAGCTATTCGCTTTGTCTTCGTCTTTTGCTCGTGTAAGTGAACGCAATGCGCGCGAGCGCGTTGAACAATTAAATCAGCAGTTGCAGGCGACACGAATTTTATTGGCACAATCTAGCAGGCAAGATGAGCGTGTGCGCATTGCGCGCGATCTGCACGATATCTTAGGTCATCAGCTCACCGCGTTAAATTTGCAGTTGGAAATTTTGCAACACAAAGTGCCGGATGAGCTGCGTGAAACTGTGCAGCAATCAAAAGGCCTTGCTAAAGAGCTGCTAGAAAATATTCGCCAAGTGGTGCGCGATCAACGCAATTTATTGTCACTGGATATTCGTCAAGCCGTACAAGCTTTAGTGGTACATATCCCTCAACTCGAAATGCAGATAGAGGGCGAGCTGCAATTGGATTCCGTACAGCTCGCTGAGCAAATAGTGCTTTGTATCCAAGAGGGGATTAGCAACGCTCTCCGGCATGGGCAAGCGACGAGCATAAACTTAATGCTCGAACAACAATCGAATGAGATTAAGATTTCTTTAGAAGATAATGGCAGTGGTTTAATCGCCGGTTTAAATAATGGTACCGGCTTACAGGGCATGCGAGAGCGGCTTGCGCCCTATGCTGGCGTAGTTGAATTATCAGCACCTGTGCAAGGTTGTCGCTTAGCAATTTCATTACATACAGGCATCAAGGAGTTTGTGCATGATTAAAGTGGGTTTGGTTGATGATCAACAATTAGTACGCGAAGGTATCGCGGGTTTGCTTTCCCTATCTGGCAAAACGGAAATTCTCTGGCAAGCGGCTAACGGTGCTGAAGCGCTCGATAAAATGCAGAGCACGCAAGTGGATATTCTCTTGGCGGATATTCGTATGCCGGTGATGGATGGCATAACGCTTGTGCAAACGTTGCGTGAGCTTGGGATTGCTACCCCCGTAATGATGCTCACTACTTTTGATGACAGCGAGCTTTTTGCGCGCAGTTTGGCAGCAGGCGCTAATGGCTTTTTATTAAAAGATGTTTCGTTGGAAAAGCTTATCCACAGTATTGAATCTTTAGTTGCAGGTGGTTTTATTACCGATAACGCCATGCTTAAAAAATGGCAGCAGGATAAATCGCTTCCGGCGACCATTCAGCTGACTGAGCGAGAGTTGGAGATTTTACGGCTGCTGGTTGGCGGCATGTCTAATAAAGAGATAGTGCGCGCGGTGTTTTTGGCGGAAGGCACTGTGCGCAACCATGTTTCTAATATATTGGCGAAGCTGGAATGCCGGGATCGTACGCAGGCCGTGTTAAAGGCGATGGAGTTGGGGTTGGTTTAGTTGACGCTGGAGCGATTATTCACCCCGTTGAAAAGGGGGCTAGGGGGATTTAAAAACCTAACCCTAAGAGCAAATCCCCCCGTCCCCCTTCTTCAAAGGGGGTGAGTGTCACCTGATCTTTACCTCCATATGGCGGATATGAATTCCTGCCAGCGGATAAATCCAGTACAATGCGCGCCTCGTTAATTCGCTCCTATTCACATCCCGACGCTTGAGGCTCAAATCACTATGCTGATTCTGCGTGGCGCCCCCGCTCTTTCTAGTTTCCGTACCCAAAAACTGCTGAACACAGTGCAACAACTGGTTCCAGCCGTGACTGGGATCTCCTCTGAGTTCGTGCATTTTGCCAATGTGTCTGCGCCTTTGACCGATGCGCAAACCCAGGTATTGCAACAGCTATTAACTTACGGGCCGAAAGTAGACGGCGAAGTGAGTCACGACGGTGAGCTTTTCCTTGTAGTGCCTCGCTTGGGTACCATTTCTCCTTGGGCTTCCAAGGCGACAGATATCGCTAAAAACACCGGTCTTGAAGCCATTAAGCGTGTTGAACGCGGCGTTGCTTACTACGTTCAAGGTACTATTTCAGCTGCAGACCGCGCAGCTATTGCCGCTGTGCTGCATGACCGTATGGTTGAAATCGTGTTCGATAGCCTTGAGCAAGCCGAACAAATTTTCACCTCACAAGCTCCAGCGCCGCAAACCAGTGTGGATATCCTGGGCGGTGGCCGCGATGCACTCGTTGCGGCGAACAAGTCTTTGGGCTTGGCCTTGGCTGATGATGAAATTGACTATCTCGTAGATGCCTTCAAAACCCTTGGCCGCAATCCAGTTGATGTGGAACTGATGATGTTTGCGCAGGCCAACTCCGAACACTGCCGTCATAAGATCTTCAACGCCTCTTGGACTATCGATGGTGTCGAGCAAGAGCGCAGTCTGTTTAAGATGATTCGCAATACCAATGAAGTTGGCGGCGAAGATGTACTTTCTGCCTATTCGGATAACGCCGCTGTTGTAGTCGGTCACGAAGCAGGGCGCTTCTACCCGAACTCCGAAACCAAGGCTTACGAATACAACCAAGAGCCGATTCACCTATTAATGAAGGTTGAAACGCACAACCACCCAACTGCCATTTCGCCATTCTCTGGCGCTGGTACAGGTTCAGGTGGTGAGATTCGCGATGAAGGTGCTGTAGGTCGTGGCTCCAAGCCCAAAGTTGGCTTGAACGGTTTTACCGTTTCTAACTTGCAAATTCCCGATTTTATCCAGCCGTGGGAACAGGATTACGGCAAACCGGGCCGCATTGTGACCGCATTGGACATCATGATCGACGGCCCACTTGGCGGCGCTGCGTTTAACAACGAATTCGGTCGCCCTAACATTTGCGGCTACTTCCGTACTTTTGAAGAAGACTTTGACGGCGAGCGTCGCGGTTACCACAAGCCGATTATGTTGGCGGGCGGTTACGGCAATATCAAAGCCGAACACGTGATTAAAACCCCGTTTACGGCAGGCGCTAAATTAGTGGTGCTTGGCGGCCCAGCCATGTTGATTGGTTTGGGTGGCGGTGCGGCTTCGTCTATGGCTTCTGGCTCATCCTCAGAAGATTTGGATTTCGCCTCAGTTCAACGTCAAAACCCAGAAATGGAACGCCGTTGCCAAGAAGTGATTGATGCATGCTGGCAGCAGGGCGCAAAAAATCCTATCGCCTTTATTCATGACGTAGGTGCGGGTGGTTTGTCTAACGCCTTCCCAGAGTTAGTGAAAGACGGCGGCACCGGTGGCAAGTTTGAATTGCGCAATGTGCCTAATGACGAAGCAAGCATGAGCCCGCTGGCGATTTGGTGTAATGAATCGCAAGAGCGTTATGTGTTGGCGATTAATCCCGAAGATTTAGCTCGCTTTGAAGCAATTTGTAAGCGCGAGCGCGCTCCGTTCGCGGTAGTCGGCGAGGCGACTGATGAGAAGCACTTGACCCTGAACGATAAACACTTCGATGCCAAGCCCGTTGATCTGCCCATGTCTGTACTCTTCGGCAAACCGCCAAAAATGCACCGTGTTGCTGAC
>ENA-UOWO01003476-UOWO01003476.1-activated-sludge-metagenome-genome-assembly--contig:-NODE-3476-length-18205-cov-20.660992_pt1 | contig 18205 bp, 16 predicted proteins | sample MGYA00238148_ERZ761564 | MGnify/ENA primary metagenome ERZ761564 (study PRJEB28885, sample SAMN05720194) | activated sludge metagenome | isolation source: Anaerobic digester | place: USA...
CCGAGGCGCGGACACAATTGTCGGAAGGCAATACCGCCGAGGCGCTTCCCTTGTACAAAAGCCTGCTTGAGATGGAACCCCATTCCGCTACGGCTCAGGAGTATTACCTCTGTACGCTGGCAGCGCATTATTTTTTTCCGTTCAGGTGGTATTTCTACAAAACGAACTTCATGGCTTACCTGCCGTGGATAATGAAGGCCGTAGCCTACTTTTTTGTGATGCTGGCCGGTGTACTGTATTACAAAAGTGGAAAACCGGTGGATTCGCCCGATCATCTGGTCGGCCCCATGCTGCTGTTTGCCGTGCTCGTTATTCCCCGTTATTCCTTGTTACCGATGACGGTTCAGGCATTGTCGTTCCGGCATGCGCCGGGTTATCACCTGCTGAAAAAACCCGTTGATTTTTTTGCCGGGGTCATTCTGTTGATCAGTTGGAGTTATTTCATTTCCAGGGTACTCGATCCGCAGGTGAAAAGTTTCGAACTGTTTTTACCCGCGGCTTTTATGTTCCATATTCTGAATTTTCAACTCGCGCAGCAAGAGGAACAGGTGCTGTTGCGCAAAATCCTTTTGGGCTATGCCGTTTTCGCTCTTGCGGTGGCTTTGCTGAGTTGGGTGAACATTTTGCCGGACGGTTATAAATTCTTCATTTTCGGCAGTTGGCTGCCGATAGTGCTGATTCATTCTCTTTACTCATATTACATGGAATACCGTTTAAAACGGAAAACGTAGAAGTGCGAAGTCGGCAGTGCGATGTGCGAAGTCCATATTCACTCGAATGCCAAAGACTTCGTACTTCGCACTGACGACTTCGCACTGTTTCCAGACTTCGCACTCTCCTCCCTTCATGGCATCCTTTTTTAGTGTACAGGTTATACGGGAAAGAACCGATCCGGTTCTTTTCGCACCTAACCTGAATGCACTATGCCGAAAACCATCCTGCCACATTTTATTCCAACCGTACTGGCGCTGCTTTTTCTGTGGTGCGTCCGCATCGGACATCCGTTTTTATTCCTGCCGGTACTGGCCGCGTGCAATGCCCTGAATCTGCTGTACGGAGAATTTACGGAAACGGAAATCCGGCGTTTGCTGCAATTCTATTATGAAACGCGGACGGCGCGCATCGTCAAAATGATAAATGCGGTGCTGTTGACCGGCGTTTTTGTAGCGCTGTTTGTTTTCTGGAACCAGGCGCCTCGAACAGTAGGCGAAACCCTGGGCCTGGGCTTTCTGTTGGGTGTGGTGTCGGGTTGTTTTCTGGTGACACTGGCGCACGAACTGTTGCACGGCCAGACAAAAGCCGAGCGTGGCATGGCCGGTTTGCTGCTTTTACTGACAGGTATGCCCTATTTCGCGACGGATCATTTGCTGGGCCATCACCGCTATGTGGGCCTGCCGGAGGATAAAACCACTGCCCGGCTGGGCCAGAATTTTTACCATTATTTCGTGGGGAGCCTGGGTTCGCGCTGGTGGCATGCGTACGTGAAGCCCTACGATATGCCCCCTGCGCTGCGCAAAAGAGTGTTCCGAACCAATGCCGGGATGCTGATCCTGAATATTGCACTCGTTGGGCTGCTTGCGTCCGTGGCTGCCCAGCCTGCCATTTTGCTGGCCATGTTTTTTATGCAGTGCTTTATCGCCAGCCTACTATACGAACTGATCAATTACATCCAGCATTACGGACTGGAGCGCCGCACAGAAGGTGCGCCGGTGCGTCCGGACCACGCCTGGAACTGCTATTTCAAATACACCAATTACATCCTTTTTTTACTGCCGTTGCATTCGCAGCACCATGTGCATTACCGCCCCGGCGTGGAACACAAACTGATGGGGCCGCGTATGCCGTACGTGTATTTCATGATGGTGTTTATGGCCCTGGTACCGCCCTGGTGGTTCCGGAAAATGAACCCGTTGGTGCGGAAAGTGCGGCAACGCAGTTTGGTAGCCAACGGACTTACACACACAAATAAACTAAAGCCATGGCCCAGACTGGTTGGATAGAATCGTTTTACCGTTACTTTCGGCTGATCCTGCTTTACTGGCTGCTGCCGGCGACTAAACTCGGTGCGCAGGACGCCGTCGGGCTCTGGTTTGTCACCGGCACTGTTCACCCGTACGGCGAAAACATGGCTTTCCTGATGCCTGCCCGGGTGAACGACCGCGCTACGCTGGTGTTCAACTGGGGTTTTGTGGGCACGTATCAGCGCTATTTTTACAAAAAACGCTGGTCGCTCAAATTTGCGCAGGGCGTCTATTCCGATTGTGCGCAATTATTTGCCGGGCACACGCACCTGGGTTTTCGCCTGAATGTCTTGAATGGCCGCAAGCACTCGCTGGAAGTGGGTTTCGGCCCTACTTTCGTGTACCGCCGCTCGTGGTACCGTTTTCCGGGCTACGTGCAGGACGCCAATTTGCTGCTGAAAACTTCCGGTGAATGGCAATGGAATTTTGTGTGGTACGGCGGTGAAATCAACTACATCTACCACCTTACACGGCAATGGGACCTGACCTGCCATGTAATTCCGGGTCCTCCCAAATTTTTCACCTTCGGTTTCGGAACGCGTTACTGGTTGCAATACAACCCGCCGAACCGCGAATGGCCGAAAGGTTCTAAAATACATTTCCGACCGTAAATTCGATGTGCGCCGCCACCGAGCCATGTGCTTTTAAGTAGGTGCCGAAATACATGCCACGCGCAATGGCAGGCGCAGACCCGGTTGTTCTGCTTTTAAACGGGTAATAACTGATTCCGACTTTTTCAATCGGCCGAAGCCGCGAGCCGGTATCCGTCAGGTAGGTGCCCAGGCTGTAACGAACACTCAGATTGCCCAGCAGCACTTCCTCTCCAATTATTACAAACGCGGCGCGGTCGGTGAGCGGAAACGGGAAAGCACAGTAACCCAGTCCCGCATAACTGCGAAATCGTTCGTTGTGCTGCCGCAAAACCGCAACGGTGGCTTCCGGCGTCACCAGCAGTTCGCCGTTATAAGCATGGTAGTCGTGCAGTCCGCCGCTGATTTCCACGGAAAAAAGCCACCGTTTAAAAGGCGTATCAAAAACGGTGGGCGGAATTCTTTTTACGGGCCCGCCCCAGGTACGGCGAACAGCCAGCCCAGCGGCCCAGATGTTAAAACCGCGGTTTCCAATCTTGAAATTGCCATTCGATTCATGGGAGAATTCCAGGGTGGCGGCGACGTTCCACTGGCGTGCGGGTTGGTAATATATACCGGCCGACAGGAAAGAAGCGGCGTTGAGGTGCGAACTGATCAGGCGGTTCGAAGGGTTTTTCTTTTCACTGAAAATTTTGGAGATGTAGCACAAACCGGTACCGTGAGAGACCTGTACGCCCCATTTTTCCTTTTTCCAGGGATAAAAACGCAGATAGGGAACCAGCGAAAAAACCTGGCCGTACACGGCAGTATTGCCCATGTCGCGTACCCGGAAACGCAAGCCCATATCGGGGTAATGATGCAATTGTTGCCAGCGCCGTGTGCCATCGGTGGGCCGGCTGATGCAGAAATCCATACTTCGTATGGGTCGGATCATGGGTGCCCGGAAATCCGAATGGGAATAAAAATCGCCCTGCGCCAGGGCAGTTTCTACTTGCCAGGGGCGCTGGGCATATGCGGCCCCGAGCGTCAGGCACACAAGGAGTGCCGGTAAAAACCTCTTATTCATGCGAATCTAGCGTTAGAACGAATCATATTCACTAAGAATTAATTGGATTTGCCCTTATCCCGGGTGTCATCCTTCGCTGCGCTCAGGATGGCACTCGGGTTGGAACATTTTTAACAAATTCATGGCGATTTCGAATTATTTTAACCCAAGATTCGCATTATTCATAAGCAGGTACAAGTGCCTGTTTTTCCTGCAATTCCAGCACCAGCGGGTTCATCGTCCGAAACCATTGCGCCGGCCGGAATGCCAGCAAGACCATTCTGGGAAAACTCAGGGGCATGACCGGCCCCCAGTCGCCTGCAGCCGGTTGCGCATGTGCATGGTGCAACGAATGCACAGGCATAAAAAAGTACAGGTAATTGTACAGGCGGTCGAAACTGTTCCACGAATGGTGCAGCCGGATTTTTTCATGCGGCGATCTTTGCAGGCCATAATGCTGGATGTAAGTCGTGGTTTCGTATACCAGAATAACAAAAAAGAACTGGGCTGCCACCAGTATGAACAGGTATTTGCTGATAAAAAAAGCGACAATAAGCCAGACTGTACAGGCGGCCATTTTCCAGCGAACAGCCTGGTATAACCTCATTTGCCGTACTGTTTTAACACCATCTGAACCGCGCAGCAACAGGCGCATTCTCTCGCCCAGCGAACGCCGAAAATAGGCATACAGGTTTTCGTTCAGCATTGCCGAAGCCGGATCTGCGGGTGTGCCCACATGCGGATGGTGAATAAATACATGGTCGTAGGAAAGATAAAAAAAGCCGTTTTGCAACATCAGCAGCTCGCCCAATGCACGTTGCAACGACTGGCGGGCATGCGTCAGGTCGTGGGCCAGCGAAAGGCCGAAACCACTGTTTACTACCACTACGCCGTAAACGAAAGTTGCAAATGAAAAGGCCGTGAAAGGGTGCAGCACGCAAAATGCTGCGGCCCAGATATTGAACAGCACAAAAAAGAGTCCGTTGATCCCTTTGAAGATCGACATCACCGCCGAATGGTGAAAGAACGTGTACGTTCGCTTCAGGTCAAACGAGGAAAAGGTTCCCCAATATGGGTTGATCATGGAAACGGCAAACAGGAGTACCGCGAAAATCCAGGTGCTGTCCGCATACGCCAGCACCATAAACAGCATGGTAAGCAGGGTCGGCAAACAAAATGGCAGTATTTGCATTGGCAAGAGAAATGGTATTTCTCTGCTTTACTTGAAAACCCGTGCCAAAGACTACCTACTTCCCACTCTCGACTTCGCACTACCAACTTCGCACTTCGCACTGTCGACTTCGCACTTCTACCTGGGTACTTCGATCTTTTTCACAATCTCGTCCAGCACTTCCCGCGTCGAATACCCTTCCATTTCGCGTTCCGGCGTCAGGATCACGCGGTGGTTGAGCACAGGAAACGATACGTAGCGGATATCGTCGGGCGTCACAAAATTGCGGCCGGCGAGCGCTGCTGCGGCCTTGGCGGTTTTCATGAGTGCCAGGGAAGCGCGCGGGCTGGCGCCGAGAAATAAATCGGCGTTGTTGCGGGTGCTGTGCACAATGGCAGCGATGTAATCGAGTAGTTCCTCGCGGATGTATACCTGTTCGATGCGTTGCTGGCAATCGGCGATGTCGGTAGGTGAAAGGACTGCCACGACCGTTTCGCGCAGGGCGCCGTTGAAGTCGTTGTGAAAGCGGCGGAGAATACCTTTTTCCTCTTCGAGGCTCGGGTATTGCAGTTGAATTTTAAACAGAAAGCGGTCGAGTTGCGCTTCCGGAAGTTTGTAAGTGCCTTCCTGTTCGATGGGGTTTTGGGTAGCCACCACGAAGAACGGCGCGCTCATGCGGTGCGTGACGCCATCCACGGTCACCTGTTTTTCTTCCATCACCTCGAACAAAGCAGCCTGGGTTTTGGCCGGGGCGCGGTTGATCTCGTCGATAAGCACGACGTTGGAAAAGATCGGACCCGATTTAAAGTTAAAATCGGAGGTTTTCATGTTGTACACCGGCGTACCCACCACGTCGGCGGGCATGAGATCGGGCGTAAACTGGATGCGGCTGAAACCGGTGTCGATAGAACGCGCCAGCAGTTTGGCTGTCAGGGTTTTGGCAATGCCCGGCACGCCTTCCAGCAGCACGTGGCCGCCGGTGAACAGGGCGATCAGCAGCAGGTCGAGCATTTCTTCCTGGCCCACCAGCACCTGGCCGATTTCGGTTTTTACGCGCTCGGCGCGGATCATAACCGGATCGACGTCGACGCCCTGCGGCTGGACCATTTCCGGCGCAACAGTTTCAGGTTGTTCCAGTTCCGGCTCCTGTTGTTCCGGGTACTCAGTCTCGTTTTCCAACATGGTATTGATTGTCAGTTTCTTTTTGGGTTGTTTTTTATTGATTACATGATTTTAGATTACATGACGTAAGATCTAAGAGGGCATCTCGTTTCAATCTTACATCTTACGTCATGTAATCTAAAATCATGTAATCATATTTTTCAGACGCCCGGCGTCACAAAGGGAATCTTCGTCACCACCGCTTCCAGTTTTTTACTTCCTGCCACGATCATGATTTTTGTACCCGGTTCGGCGTATTTCGTTTTAACATAGCCCGTGCCGATAGGTTTGTCCATCGTCGGCGAATGTGTGCCTGAAGTCACCACGCCAATGGTGGCGCCACGTTTGCTTTCGATGACGTAGTCGTGGCGGGGCACCCGGCGTTCGTCGAGCACGAAACCGACAAGTTTGCGTTTCACGCCGTCGGCTTTTTGTTTCTGGAAACGCGCTTTGGAAGGGAAATCGGATGCTTTTCCGAGTTTGGTGATCCAACCCAGGCCGGCTTCGAGCGGACTGGTTTTGTCGTTGATATCGTTACCGTACAGGCAATAGCCCATTTCCAGGCGCAGGGTATCGCGCGCGCCGAGACCGGCGGGTTTGATGCCGAATTTGGCGCCGGCTTTGAACACCTTGTCCCAGATTTTGGCGATGTCCTTGTTTTTGGCATAAATCTCGAAACCGCCGCTGCCCGTGTAGCCGGTGGCCGACACGATGACGTTGTTGCAGGAAGCGAAACGGCCGCGGCGGAAATTGTAGTATTTAATGCTTTTCAGGTCGATGTCGGTGAGTTTTTGCAGGGCTTCCACGGCTTTCGGACCTTGTACGGCGATGAGGCCGGTTTTGGATGAAATGTTCTGCATTTTCACTTCAAAGCCGCGTGCGAGGCGTTTGAGCCAGCGCCAGTCTTTCACCTCATTGGAAGCGTTCACGACCAGCATGTATGATTGTTCGCCGTCGACGGTCATTTCAGCCACGTCGTCGAGGCGATATACCAGCAGGTCGTCCACGATGCCGCCTTTTTTATTCGGCATGCAGGAGTACTGTATTTCGCCGGGTGTGAGCTTGCTCACGTCGTTGGAAGTGGCGCTTTGCAGGAACGCCGTGGCATCCTTGCCACGCACGATAAACTCACCCATGTGGCTCACGTCGAAAACACCGATAGACTGGCGTACGGCATGGTGTTCATCCGAAATGGTGGTATAGGAAATGGGCATGTTGTAGCCGGCGAATTCGGCCATTTTTGCGCCCAGAGCGATGTGTTTTTCCGTCAGGGGAGTGTTTTTCATCAAAAGGAAATTTAAAAAAGCAAAGAACAAGCGCCGGAGGCAAAAAACAAAGTGCCTTTAAAATTAAAGGCAAAAGGAAAGGGCAAAAAGCAGGTAAAACGCTTGACGCCTGTTGCTTTTTGCCCTTTGCATATTGTTTTTACAGTTACTGGTTTGAATCCTGTTGCGATTTTGGGGTGTCGCGCATTTTACGCACCTGGTCGCGGTCGAGTTTCGGTTTATTGTCGCCTGCCGGGGTCGGAGGCGGCGTTTTAAGTTGTTTTTCACGCACCGTACCCGATTTGAAAACGTTGGCAGGCTGTGCTTCCAGGCCCAGACGCTGGCGGATATCCTTGGGAACCGCGTTTTTATGTACGGTAAAGGAAATGGTGTTCTGGCGCATGTAGGCATCGGAGACGTTGACAAATCCTTTCAGTTCGGAAATCTCACCCCAGGAGTTTTTTACTACAAAAAAACTGCCGCCGTGCGATTCGTTCAGAATGCCGACAATGTGCATCAGGTGGTCGTCGGTGGTAACTTGCCGGTCGAACAGCTGCTGGCGCAATTCAGGGCTGATATTTTTTTCCTGTTCCCATACCTTAAACGTATTGCTCTGCGCTGTGGCGTCTTTGTCCTTCCAGTCGCGCGCAGGCACGATGGCGAGTCCGTTTTGTGCCGAAAATCCGTTGTTGCTCACGTCGGCATCCCATTCAATGGTATAACCCTGCTGGATGGAATAATTCAGCACGCGCATCATTTCGCTCAGCGGCAGGTTGTAGAAAGTGCCGTTGGCCCAGTTGTCGGGTATTTCCAGGATAAATGGTTCGTAAAATGGGTGGTGCGTAAACGACGTGACGGTGATATAATCGTCGGGATCGATGCCAAGAAATTCGCGGAACGAAACCGGTGTGAATACCGTATTATTATAGGTAAACTGTGTGGGCACCGTACCGAATTCTTCGTCGAGCAGGCTGTCTACTTTGCTGAGCCACTTGTCGGAAAGTTTGCCCTGCTCGGCTTGTTTGACAAAATCCTTGCAGGCATCTTCCAGCGCTTTTTCAATTTTCTGGTGGTTGTACGGTTTGTTCTGATCCTTGCGGCCGGGGTATGCGCTTTCCGGAACGATACCGTAACGTTTTACTACGTTCAGCAGGTCGTGCGCGAGACCGCCTTCTCCAAACTGCGCGTGACCCTGACGGCGTACGTAGTTTTCGCATTTCTCGCGGTATACGTTGCGTACTGCAAACATTTCGGAGATGTTGTGTTCGCCTTTGCCCAAACGCAGCGCTTCACTTTCGAGAAAAGAAGCGGTGGAGAAACACCAGCAGGTACCGGTCTGGTCCTGGCTTTTTACGGGCGAAACCGCCATTTTAAGCGGCGCCTGAAAATTGTAGGTTTCCTGTTTTTGCGCGAAAAGCGAGGCCAGGAATACCATGAAAAGAAGAGAAAGGGACTGTTTTTTCATAGCAATTGTGTGAATTGAAGCGCAAAGATACGATGTTGGTTATTAGTTATCGGTTAATAGTTATTAGTTATTAGTGGTGGTAAGGGGCCATCTGCACCAACGCTTTCGCCGCACAATCGGGTGGCGAAGCGTTGGTGCAGATGGCCCCTTACCACCACTAATAACTAATAACCGATAACTGATAACCTACAGTCCCTTCCGCAACCGTGCCACCGGAATATTCAATTGTTCGCGGTACTTGGCCACCGTGCGGCGGGCGATGTTGTAGCCGTTTTTCATCAGCACGGACTTGAGTTTTTCGTCGGAGAGAGGGCGGCGTTTGTTTTCCTCGGCGATCATATCGGAGAGGATTTTTTTGACTTCGAGTGTGGAAACCTCCTCGCCGTCCTGTGTGCTCAGGCTTTCTGAAAAGAAATCTTTGAGGCGTTTGGTCCCGAATTCCGTTTGCACGTATTTGGAATTGGCCACCCGCGAAACGGTGGAAATATCGAGGCTGGTCACGTCGGCAATGTCCTTGAGGATCATTGGGCGGATCTTTTTCTGGTCGCCGGTGAGAAAAAACTCTTCCTGGTGGCGCATGATGGCGCCCATGGTAAGCATCATGGTTTGCTGGCGTTGCTTGATGGCATCGATGAACCAGCGGGCGCTGTCTATTTTCTGTTTGATAAACAGTACGGCTTCCTTTTCTTTTTTGTTGGCGCGGCGGCCGTGGCGGCCGTCGTGGAAGGCCTTAAGCATATCGCGGTACTGGTCGTTGATGCGCAGGTCGGGTGCATTACGCGCATTGAGGGTGAGTTCCAGCTCGCCGTCGCGGTTACTGACCAGAAAATCGGGCAGCACGTAATTGGCGTTGCGGTCACCGCGGGAAGCGAAGCCGCTGGCGGGTTTGGGGTTGAGTTTGAGGATTTCGTCGACGGCCATTTTTAACTCGTCCTCGTCGATGTTCAGTTGCCGGCAGAGTTTGGGGTAGTGTTTTTTGGTAAACTCGTCGAAATACTGGTCGATGAGCCGGATGGCGATCTGAACGGCCATTCGATCATCGAGCGTCAGATGGTCTTCTTCCTGCCGCAGGCGGTGGTGGAGTTGCAGCAGCAGGCATTCCCGCAGGTCGCGCGCGCCGATGCCGGGCGGGTCGAACTGCTGTATTTTGAGCATGATCTGATGAATTTCCTTTTCCGACGTACTGATATTCTGGCTGAACAGCAGGTCGTCGACCATAGCGCCCGGCTCGCGGCGCAGGTAGCCATCGTCGTCGATGGAGCCGATGATCTGCAGGGCAATGGAATGTTCGCGCTCGTCTTCGAGGCTGAGCATGCCGAGTTGCTGTTCGAGGTATTCGTGGAACGTGCTTTCGAACACGATGGGCGCACTTTTCTCCTCCTCGTCGCCGCCACGACCCTCGTCGCGGGTTTTGTAGGTGGAAGGGTCGTCTTCTATGAAGTTGACGATGTAGTCGTCGAGTTCCACATCGTCGTCCCGAATGCTGACGGCGTCGTCTTCGTAATCATCGGAACTTTCCCGTTCGATCTCGTCGAGGGCGCCGATTTCGGGGCCATCATCTGTACCGATGGTATCATCGGGCTCGCTGGTGCCTGCCTCGGCCTTCTGTTCGCGTTCGTAGTAACTTAGGTCGGCATCGGACAGGTCCATTTCCGACATGCCCTCCATGAGGTCGGCTGTTTCGTCGCCTTCTTCGAGGGCAGGGTTAATTTCCAGTTCTTCCTGTATTCGCTGATCGAGGGTGGCCGTAGGTATTTGCAGCAGTTTCATCAACTGAATCTGCTGAGGTGATAGTTTTTGCTGAAGTTTTTGAGTTAGAGTCTGTTTCGGACCAAACGATGCCATTTTCGGGTGTGGGATTAAGGTAACAATGGAGGGATCATGCTAATGTCAGAGCGGCCCTACCAAAAAAAGGGCCAATTCTTTCATTTTTTGGCCCTTATGTAGGGCAGGTTGCTTGTATTTTTATTAATGGTATTCTTTAAAAGGTTGATTGTCAATGTATTGTTTTGAAATTTTCGCCGCAATAAAATTGACATTTTAGAGAAAAATTTTTGCAAGGTTAGGGGTTTTTGAGCAGACGTGGGAAAGTTTAACATTTTTGAGCGACAGGAAAATCCGGGGATGAGCATACGGTGCGGTTTTTCAGCGGTGTACAAAGGCCGGTTGCGCGCCCGGGTTAATTTTCATTACTTTGTTGTAATATTGACCAATAAAAAACAATAAACGGCTCCAACCATCTACCGTATGGAAACACCTGCATCCATTCATCCCGCTGCTGCCCCTAAATCGCGCCGTTCCCGCGAACCGCAACAGCAAATCATTCGGTATATTTCGCAGTTCACAACCCTGAGCGAAGCGGATGCGGCGGAAATTGTCCGGAACATGAAATTCCGGACTTTTAAAAAAGGTGCCGTTCTGCTGAAAGAAGGTCAGGCCGTCAAACTGTGTTATTTCGTTCTGAAAGGCTGCATACGACAGTATTTTCTCGTGGACGGCGAGGAAAAAACCACCAATTTTTACACCGAAGGGCAGCCCGTCACCCCGTACGAAGGCACCTACAAGCGCGTGCCTTCCAAATACTACCTGGCCTGCGTCGAAGACACGATCGTTACCATCAGTTCGCCGGAAGGCGAAGTGTCGTTTTTTGAAAAATTCCCGCACCTGGAGTCCGTCAGCCGCCTGGCTGTGGAAGAAGAACTGGGCAAAAGTCAGGACAGGTTTACCTCTTTCATCCTGAACAGCCCCGAAGAGCGCTACCTGGATTTACTGAAAAACCGCCCCGATCTGCTCGACCGGGTGCCGCAATACCAGCTGGCCAGTTTTCTGGGAGTGACGCCGGAATCGTTGAGCCGGATTCGAAAACGGATTATGATTAAATAGGTTTTCGGGGACACGTCCCCATATCCCATCAGTGAGGCGAAGCCGAACAAAAAAAATCCCCCGTCCTTTACATCTTACCCAAAGTCAATGAATTCCGGGTTTGCGTGCCCGCACCTTTGCCTCGAAATTAAAAAAACGCAACCAATGACATTGACCATGAAAGCAGCCGTCTATACGCAATACGGCGCCCCCGAAGTACTCCAGGTAAAAGAAACCGCTAAACCTGTTCCGAACGAGAACGAATTGCTGATCAAACTGCATGCTACCGCCGTCAACTCCGGCGACTGCCGGCTGCGCAGGGCAGATCCCTTTGCCGTTCGGTTTTTCTTCGGCCTCCTGAAACCTAAAAAATCCATTCTCGGCGGCGTGTTGTCCGGCGAAGTGGAAGCGGTGGGCAAAAACGTACGGGCATTCAAACCGGGTGATCAGGTATTCGGCGCCACTATGATGCAATTTGGTGCTTATGCCGAATATATATGTCTGCCCGAAACCGGAGCGCTGGCCATCAAACCCGAAAATCTCCCCCATGAAGAAGCGGCAGCGCTTCCGTTCGGCGGCCAGACTGCCTGGCACTTTATACGGAAAGCCAATGTAAAAGCCGGACAGAAAGTGCTCGTTTTCGGCGCTTCCGGGGCCGTCGGATCGGCAGCCGTTCAGATATTCAAATCGCTGGGCGCGGAAGTAACGGGCGTTTGCAGCACCGGCAATGTGGAAATGGTGAAAGCCCTCGGCGCCGACCATGTGATCGACTACACACAAACCGATTTTTCAAAAAACGGCGAACAGTACGACGTCGTTTTCGAAACCGTCAACAAAGCCCCGGTCGCAGCGTGTGTGGCTGCTTTAAAAAACGGCGGCACCCTGCTGCTCGGCGCTGCCATGCTGCCTCAGATGCTTCGCGGCGCATGGACCGCGCTTACTACCGGCAAAAAAGTCATTGCCGGCGTAGCGCCGGAAACGCCCGAAGGCGTCGCTTTTTTGCAGCAACTGGCGGCATCGGGCCAACTCAAGGCTGTGATCGACCGCTCTTTTCCGCTGGAACAGATTGCCGCCGCGCATGCATACGTCGACAAAGGGCATAAAAGAGGGAATGTTGTCATTCAATTGCACTGAAACTTATCTTTGTACGGTTTGTATTTTATTCCATTACCCATGCAAAACGTTTTCTGGACTGCCTATTCCAATCAGAGCCGAACGGCTGCCATTAGCCAGTTGGAAGAAATCATAAGCCGCTACGGCTACATCGTGCAGTTCCAGCCGTTTTCCGATCTTTCCTTGTCCATTCAAATAGAAATAGCCGAATCGCGGATAGATGCCTTGTATGCGTCGCTGGAAAAGCAGATGCGGCTGGATGCTTTTGAAAAACTAAATTCTGCTTCAGACAGGGAAAGAAACCTGTTCCTGAACGTTACTTTCATCAAAGGATCGGGCGACCTGAAAATCGAAGTGCCCGCTGTGCCCGGATGAGCCACGCACTCAAGCCTACAATCACCTCTCCAGCTGACCAGCATCACAAGACGAGCGTTTCCGACCCCAGTAATTTTCGCCTACAGAATTCAATTACTAAAACGCTAGTCTTATGTCGAACGAAAAATACGTTTACCGCTTTGGTGGCGGGAAAGCAGACGGCAACGAATCCATGAAAAACCTGCTGGGCGGCAAAGGCGCCAACCTGGCTGAAATGGCTGGTCACCCCGACCTCCTACTGCCTGTGCCTCCCGGTTTTACAATTACCACGGAAGTTTGCACCTATTTCTACGACCACGGTAAAACTTATCCCCTCAGCCTCGAACAGGAAACCCTGGGCGCCCTGGCAGAAGTGGAAAAACTGATGGGTCGTACCTTTGGCGACCGAACGAATCCCCTGCTCCTGTCCGTACGCTCGGGCGCCCGCAGATCCATGCCCGGCATGATGGATACCGTGCTGAATATCGGCCTCAACGACGATACGATCAAGGGGCTCATTGCCCAGACCGGTAATGAACGGTTTGCTTACGACGCATACCGCCGCCTCGTCATGATGTATGCCGACGTGGTGATGGAAAAAGCCGCCGGCTTGGACCCCAAACACGGAAAAGGTATCCGGAAAATCCTGGAAGAAAAACTCGAAGCCGTCAAGGAAAAGAACGGATATGCCAGCGACACGGATCTGACTGCCGAAGACCTCCACGCACTGGTCGTCGTGTTTAAAAAAACGGTGAAAGACGTGCTCGGAGTAGGTTTCCCGGAAGATCCCATGGACCAACTCTGGGGTGGTATCGGCGCCGTATTCGGCAGCTGGAACGGTAAAAGAGCCGTTGAATACCGCCGCATTGAAAAAATACCCAGCGACTGGGGTACGGCCGTCAACGTGCAGGCTATGGTGTTCGGCAACATGGGTGCCGACTCCGCTACCGGTGTGGCATTCACCCGCAACCCGGGCAACGGCGACAACCATTTTTACGGCGAATACCTGATAGATGCACAAGGCGAAGACGTGGTAGCGGGTATCCGTACGCCTGCGCCGATCAATGATTTCTCCAAAAACGCACAAAGCAAGGACCTGCCCACGCTCAGTTCGCTCATGCCGCACCTGTACGAAGAACTGGACGGTTACGAATGCAAACTCGAAGAGCATTACAAAGACATGCAGGACATCGAGTTTACTATCGAACGCGGTACACTTTATATGCTCCAGTGCCGCGTCGGCAAGCGCAACGGCATTGCGGCCGTTAAAATGGCCATGGATATGTATAAAGAAGGCCTGATCGACAAACACACCGCCATCATGCGCGTCGGCCCGAACCAACTGGTCGAATTGTTGCTGCCGCGCCTCGATCCGGAAGCGGAAAGAGCCGCTGCGCCGATCGCCAAAGGCTTGCCGGCCGGCCCCGGCGGCGCCAAAGGCATCATCGTATTCGATTCCGAAAGAGCCGTCAAACTTGCCGAGAAAAAAACGCCGGTCATCCTGGTACGCGACGAAACTTCCCCGGAAGACGTGGAAGGTATGCATGCTTCGAAAGCCATTCTGACCAGCAAAGGCGGTATGACCTCTCACGCGGCACTCGTTGCGCGCGGCTGGGGTAAATGCTGCATCGTGGGTTGCAACGACATCGAGATCAATGTTGAAAACGGCACCCTCCGTTCCCGCAACGGGAAGGTGTTGCATGAAGGCGACTGGATCAGCCTGAACGGAACCACAGGCCTCGTGTACGAAGGTGCACTGCCGCTTGTATCGGTCAACATCGATGAAAACGCATCTTACCGCGAATTGATGAAAATTGTGGACGAGGTGAAACAAATGGACGTTCGTGCCAATGTGGAAACCCCGGCAGATGCCCTGCAGGCAGTTCGTTTCGGTGCTACCGGCATCGGACTTTTCCGTACGGAACACATGTTTTATGGAGAAAACAGCGAAGAGCCGCTGTTCCTGCTGCGTAAAATGATCGTCAGCGACAGCCATGAAGAACGTAAAGCCGCGCTGGACGAACTGTACGGCTACGTCAAAAAAGACATCATGGAAACCCTGTCTGTCATGGCAGGACATCCGGTTACCATCCGCCTGCTCGATCCGCCGCTGCACGAATTTGTGCCGCACGACAAAGTCAAACTCCACGCCCTGAGTAAAGAACTCGGTATTAAAATATCGACCCTCAACAAACGGGTACTGGCTTTGCATGAAAACAACCCGATGCTCGGACACCGCGGCGTACGCCTCGGCATCAGTTATCCGGAAATCACGGAAATGCAGATTCGGGCTATCCTCGAAGCAGCCTCCGAACTGGAAGACACCGGTAAAAAAGTGTTCCCCGAAATCATGATTCCGGTTACCTGCACCGTGAATGAACTGAAAAACCAGCGTGCGATCGTCGACAGGGTACACGAGGAAATTTGCCTGAAAACAGGCAAGAAAAAAATCGGATTCCAGTTCGGTACCATGATTGAAATACCGCGTGCCGCGCTCAAAGCCGACCACCTGGCCGAAGAAGCCGAATTCTTTAGTTTCGGTACCAACGACCTGACACAAATGAGTTTCGGGTTCAGCCGCGACGACATCGGCGGATTCCTGCCGATTTACCTCGACCAGCACATTTTGAGAGACGACCCGTTCCAGACCATCGACCAGCAAGGCGTGGGAGAACTGATCAAAATCGGGATTGAACGCGGCAGAAAAACCCGCCCGAACCTCGAAGTTGGTATTTGCGGCGAACACGGCGGCGACCCCGCCAGCGTAAAATTCTGCCACAAAATCGGTATGGATTACGTCAGTTGCTCACCGTTCCGGGTGCCGATTGCCCGGCTCGCCGCCGCACAGGCTGCTGTAGAATTCAGCAGGGTTGAAATGGAAGTTGTTTAGTTTTTTTTGATAAAGTTGAATGAGTTGGGAGGCGTCACCTGCGATGAATGCAGGTGGCGCCTCTTTCACATGTATGACTCTACGCCATTCGACTGCGAAACAGGGGCGGTCAATACGTTTTTCACACCAGTGGAGTGTAACGGTATTGTTTTCATGTGTATGTTCGCATGTCGCAGCATACATCCCCTGCGGCTATTCAACATGAAACCATACCTGATCTGCCTGATTTTCACAACCCTCTTATGCCAGGCCTGCCGGCAAACGCCGGGCACACCTCCTCCCGCCGAATCTGCTGCCCCGCAGGCCGAACCGATGGTCACGCTGAACGACATTATGGTAACGGTCGACAACCAGGGCAATATTACCCTGGGAGGCCAGCCCATCACCCTGGAAAAACTCCGGGCGGCATTGCAGGAACGACTCTCCAAAATGCGTTCGCTTCCCGACGAAGTACCGGTGGGATATCAGAAAGAAGTGCTCATGGGCATGCGCGCTGAAGTGGAAACGGAGGCCAATGCCGCTTTAAGCGCCGTAAAATTGGTACACTACCAACCTGCGCTGGACATACTGCGCGCTGAAGTGGAAAAAACGCTCACCATACCCGTCAAGTTGGACGCGACAGTATTGAATACACTCGACAATTACATATATGTGGCAGGCAATATGCTCCAGCCGGACGGCAAACCATTGGATTTTTCCAAAACGCCCCTGAAAGAAGGCGCCGAGGAAGGTTTTGTTTCAGAAAGTGTGTTCGGTTTGCTGAAAAAGGAAAACGGCGCGTGGAGGGTGCTGGCCAAGGCTGTCGGACCAACTGATATGCCTGTGGTATGCTGGTGGAAAGATTATGGAGCGCCGAAAGCCCTGTTCGGGGCGGGTATGGCAGCCGATGAATGCCAGTAAACCGATTTTTTAAAAAAACGGGAATTCCATTTTTAAACTATTTTTAGGCATAAAAACACGCTCCGGATCCAACCGGGGCTAAATACTTGCATATGAAAAAAACAAAAATCCTCTACTGGATTAGTACTGTCCTCTTCGCAGGACTTATGATTTTTAGTTCCATACCCGACGTCATGATGGAGCCTGAGACCGTGAAATTTATCACGCGCCTGGGTTATCCCGAGTATTTTATCTTCTTCATCGGAGTGGCGAAACTACTGGGCTGCATCGCCATTCTCGTTCCGGGTTTCCCGAAAATCAGGGAATGGGCCTATGCGGGACTGTTTTTCGACCTCATCGGCGCCACGTATTCCAATCTCATGGTCGACGGGTGGCAATCAGGCATGGTGGTCATGCTGGTATTCTTCGTGTTGGGTATTCTCTCCTACATTTATAATGAAAAATATTACGGCGGGATGAGCGCTGCGTAGTGGAACCGGCCGGCACTTTTGAATAAAGATTAACAACATTCCCGGGTACAAAACCCGCCCTCGCGACACATGGTTGAAAAACGATTCAATTTCAACCATGACTGTTCTATCAAATTTTCTCCTCCGCATTGCCAACTGGAAAAGCCTTGCCGCATCTTTCGCAGCCTACATGCTGTTTGTAGGCTTCATTTTGAAAAATGCCGAAATCAGGATCAATGAACTGGCCGGAAAAACCGTCGGCATCATCGATCTCACGTTCGGCTTCAACCCGCAGAAAACCCTCGATATGGTGGCTGCCTACGGAGATGCCGGCCGCGCTTTTTACGCCCGCACCGAAATGACGGCCGACGTGGCTTATCCGATCGTGTATGCGTTCTTTTTCGGCATTATCCTGACCATGCTGTACCGGAACAGATCATCTTTGCGGTTCCATTTACTGCCGTTTGCTGCATTGCTGTTCGATTATGCTGAAAATGTAAATATCGTGACGCTCTTACACAGTTATCCCCAACAATCGATGACAGTGGCTACCTTGTGCGAGATTTTTAAAGGCATTAAATGGCTGATATTCGGGGCGGTTATTCTGCTGATTGTATACGGATTGATTTCCCGGTTGGCGGCCAGGCGTTTTGTTCGGCTACGCCCCTCGTAGAGTTAATGGCGCGGACGACGCGGATAAAGCGGATTGACGCGGATTTTTGGTGGCCTGACGGCCACTTCTTTTATTTAACCACAAAGGCACGAAGGACACAAGGCGTATATTACACGTATCTATTCCATGGTGTTGATGGTGTAATCTACGCTTTGTGTCCTTTGTGCCTTTGTGGTTAAATAAAAAACAGCCCGTCAGGGCAAAATCCGTTTTCCAATCCTCCTACGAGGGCTTCGCAGTACCAAT
>ENA-UOWO01003479-UOWO01003479.1-activated-sludge-metagenome-genome-assembly--contig:-NODE-3479-length-18200-cov-7.397851_pt1 | contig 18200 bp, 16 predicted proteins | sample MGYA00238148_ERZ761564 | MGnify/ENA primary metagenome ERZ761564 (study PRJEB28885, sample SAMN05720194) | activated sludge metagenome | isolation source: Anaerobic digester | place: USA...
GTACGACGGCGGTCAAGCCCGGTGCCGAGCCCCCGGCCCGGACCACTCGCGAGGCCGTTCAGTGCCCGGTGCGACCACGGGGATTCGTCGGGCGGACCGGCTTGCCACCGGCTCGGCCCCGGTTCGCCCGGCGCGGGCGGCTGGGGCGATCGGCGGTGCGCGTGGCGCGGACCACGAAGGCCGGACCCGCCGGGCCGTCGACCCGGACTACGGCCGCGTCGATCAAACCCGCCGACCGGACTTCGTCCGCGTCGCGGACCAGTTCCTCCTCCGCCGAGGACCCCTTCAGGGCGAGGAAGGTCCCGCCCGGACGGACCAGACCCGAGCACCAGCCGGCCAGCCGACCGAGGGGGGCGACCGCGCGGGACACCACCAGGTCGGCGCCGCCGGCACTCGGCCCGGCATCCTGCGCCCGGCTGCGGACCACCTCGCAGTTGTCCAGCTCCAGCCGATCGATCGCCTCGAGAAGGAACCGCACCCGCCGTTCCAGCGGCTCGACCAGGATCACCTGGACGTCGGGCCGGGCAATGGCCAGGACCAGTCCGGGCAGACCGGCACCACTGCCCACGTCGACCAGCCGCGCGCCGTGGGGGATCAGGTCGGTCAGGGCGGCACAGTTGAGCAGGTGCCGGGTCCAGAGCCGGTCGGTCTCGCGGGGCCCGATCAGCCCGCGGATCACCCCGTCGGTAGCCAGCAGCCGGGCGTAGGCGCGGGCCGTCTGGACCTGGGCGCCGAAGACCTCGACGACAGAGGGCGGCTCAGGCTCGAGGTCGGCCAGATCACCGGCCGGGGACGGGGCCCCCACCGGATCGTCGCCGGCCGACTCGTCGTCGGCCGCGTCGCCCACTGCGGCGCTCACCCGGCCCGCCCGGCCACCGTAATTAGAACATATGTTCGAATCGCCATGATCAGCCGGTGCGGCTGATCACGACCCGGCGTCGCGGCTCCTCGCCCTCGCTCGAGGACTCCGCCCCCGCGATCCGACCCACCGCGTCGTGCACGATCTTGCGCTCGAACGGGTTCATCGGGGACAGCCGGACGGGCTCGCCGGACGCGACGACCTGCTCGGCCAGGGTGCGGCCCAGCTCGTCCAGCTCGGACCGACGACGGGCCCGGTAACCGGCGATGTCGAGCATCAGTCGGGATCGCTGACCGGTCTCGGCCATCGCCGCCAGCCGGGTCAGTTCCTGCAGCGCGTCCAGCACCTCGCCGTGGTCGCCGACCAGCCGGCTCAGCTCGCCCTCGCCGATGATGGAGACGACCGCGCGCTCACCCTCGACGTCCAGATCGATGTCGCCGTCGAAGTCCAGGATGTCCAGCAGCCGTTCCAGGTAGTCTCCGGCGGCGTCGCCCTCGGCGACCAGCAACTCATGCTTGGTCATCGCCGGCTCCTGGCCGGCGCCGTCGACGGTCTGCTCCTCGGCCTGGTCGGTGACCAGGGTGGTCGCGTTGTCAGTCATGGTTCTCCCTCTGCTTCACGGTCGTCCCGGTACCCCCGGGATCGGCCGCCCACGCTGGTGATGGGACCGGGCCGTGGGGCGGAACGCACCCACGGCCGGTCATGAACGCCGGCCGCTCGCTCAGCGTTTCTTCTTCGGGCCGCCGCGCGGCTTCGCCCCGGGCGCTGGCTTCGCCCCGGCCGCCTTGTCGCCGGCCGGCTTGGTCATCGACACCCCGTCACCGGCGGCCGGAGTCCCGGATCCCTTCGGCTTGCCGTTCGGGGAGCCGTTCGTGGCTGCCGGACCCGTCCCGTTCGCGCCCGCCTCGCCCGCCGGGTCGGTCAGCTTGGACGGAGTGACCACCGGCCGGTTCGCCGAACCCTTGGGCCGGGCACCCGGCTTGGGCGTGGTGAAGCGGCTGGCTTCCTTGGCTTCTTCCACCACCTGGGCCTGGGCCAGCGCCTTGCGGTCCTGGATGCGGTGGGCGACGTAGAGCTGACCGAAGGTCCACGAGTTGTTGGCCAGCCAGTAGAACAGGATGGCCAGCGGGAAGAACGGACCACCGAAGATCACGAACAGCGGGAACATGTACAGCATCAGCTTGTTCATGATCGCCGTCTGCGGGTTGGCCGCGGCGTCGACGTTCATCTGCGCCTGGCGAGCCACCGAGCGACGGCTGGTCATGTGGGTGGCGATGCCGGCCAGGATGGTCAGCGGCACCCCCCACCAGATGATGGCCTCCCGCACGCCGTCCATGAAGGCCAGCTGGTCGGCCTGCATCGTCATGTAGCCGACCAACGGGGCACCGCCGGGCAGCTTCGCGCCGCCCATGGAGACCACGTCGGCGTGGTTGAAGAAGTAGACGTTCTCGCGGTAGAACCAGACGCTCGGTCCGCCCGGACCGTCGTTGACCGGCTGGAACATGCGCAGCACGTGGAACAGACCGATGAAGACGGGCGCCTGGATCAACGCCGGCAGGCAGGACGCCAGGGGGTTGACCCCGGCCTCCTTGTTCAGCTTCATCATCTCTTCGGACAACCGCTGCTTGTCGTCCTTGTACTTCTCGCGCAGCTGCTTCATCCGCGGCTGGATCGCCTGCATCTTGAGCTGCGATTCCATCTGCTTCATGAACGGCTTGAACAGGATCGCCCGCAGCGTGAAGATCAGGAAGATCACGCTGAGCACCCAGGTGATCGCCTGGTCGGGGCCGAGAACGGCGCCGAAGATCTTGTGCCAGACCCACATGATCCCGGACACCGGGTAGTAGATGTAGTCCAGGGACCAGAAGTTGAATGTCACGCGGCAAATCTCCTGATCGTTGTGTCCGCACCCCGCGACGGCGGCGCGCTGGACAAGTCTGCCCGATTGCGGGGAGTGGGCGGGTCGGACGGATCGTCGGTGAGCGGGGCCGGCTCGGGATCGACCGGCCGATCGGCCTCGAGGTCCTGCTCGCTGGTGGAACTCCCGGCCGAGTCGCCGCGTTCCCGGCGCAGCCCGGTCGCCGGGACGTGATCGATTCCGCCCTCGCTCCACGGGTTGCACCGCAGCAGGCGCCAGATGGTCAAGATGGTCCCGACCACCGCACCACGGGTGCGCAGCGCGGTGACCGCGTAGGCACTGCAGGTCGGGTAGTACCGGCAGCTGGCCGGCGTATACGGAGTGATGAAGCGCTGGTAGAACCGGATCGGCGCGACCAGCAGCTCGGCCGGCCAGCGCCGGACGGGGATCATCGCCGGACCCCGGCGGGCCGGGCCGCTCCGGGTGCCCGTCGGGCCCGCCGCAATGCCCCGGCCAGCGCCGATGCCAGGTCGACGCCCAGCTCGGCGCTGCTGGCCGCGGCGGCCGCCGGCAACGCCCGCACCACCACGTCGGTCCCCGGCGGCAGCTCCGCCAGCCGCGGGCGCACCAACGCCCGCAGCCGCCGGGTGATCCGATGCCGGACCACCGCGTTGCCGACCTTGCCGGAGACGACAAAACCCACCCGGGGATCCGCAGGCGGTCCCGGGCGGTGTTCGGTCAACAGATGCACCACCAGGCGCGGGGCGGCCGACCGGCTGCCCCGCCGCACCACGGCGGCGAACTGCTCGGAGGTGTGCAGGCGGCTGCCAGCAGGGAGCATGGCGAGTCCGACCTGACCGGATGTCAGGCCGAGAGCTCGGCGCGACCCTTGCGACGACGAGCGGCCAGGATGGCGCGGCCGGCCCTGGTCCGCATGCGCAGCCGGAACCCGTGGGTCTTGGCCCGGCGCCGGTTGTTCGGCTGGAAAGTACGCTTGCTCACGGCTATCTACTCCTACATCCACTGGCTTGCCCACCTGGCTACTGGTGATCGGCGGAGACGGGCCCCGCCGTCCGCGGTGAGCGCACGGAAATGCGCTCACACTGAGGGCAGCACGAACCGGCCGGCGATCACCGGTTGACACCAGAGTACGGACAGCCGGGCGCAGGGGTCAAACCGCGCCCGCTCGGCAAGATCGCGACACGCCGTCCGGCCTGTTTGCTTCCCGTTCACTCTTGTGGGAAGCCCGCGAAAGTTGTTAGCGTCCCTGCCGCAACGGCTCGGAACCACCGAGTCCCCCGGATGCAGACCTATCCCCGCGACGGTCGGTCGTGTGGGCCGTTTACCGTTCTCCCGGGTTGCCCACATCTGTGGACAATCGCTGTGGATGGCGTACGGGGGCGGCATAGGTGCAAGGGGTTAGCGAGTGAGTCATGAGGAAACCGACAACCAGCTTCTGCCGGTCTGGCGGTCGGTCGTGGCGGACCTGGAGCCCACCCTCTCGCAGCAGCAACGCGCCTGGCTCTCGTTGACCCAGCCGGTCGGGCTGCTCGGCTCGACCGCGCTGCTGGCCGCACCGTCGGAATTCGCCAAGGAAGCCATCGAGCGCAGCCTGCGGGATGCGATCGCCACCGCCCTGTCCCGCCATCTGGGTCAGCCGATCAAGCTGGCGGTCACCGTCTCCGAGGAGATGGAGCCCGTCGTCGAACCGGCCGATCGACGCTATCCCCGGGACCGGCCCCCGGCCGCGCCGACCGATTCCTTCCCCGGGCCGGTGAACGGATCGATCCATGGGGGCGGACCCGGGACGCCGAACGGCTCGGGCCTGAACGGGTCGACCGGCGGCGTCGGGATCAACGGGCGTCCGGGCGGATTCCGCGACCAGGGCGGCTTCGGCGGCCCGCATCGCGTCGGCTTCGACGGCAACGGCGCGACCGACACCGGTTTCGACGGCCCCGACGAGGACGAGGACGACGATCTGGACGCCGGCGACGCCGTCGCCACGGTCACCGAGATCTGGCCGACCTACTCCACCCGCCGGGACCAGGCCCCGCCGAACGCGGCCCAGAGCCGGCTGAACGAGAAGTACAGCTTCGAGACCTTCGTCATCGGCGCCTCCAACCGCTTCGCGCACGCGGCCGCGGTGGCCGTCGCCGAGGCCCCGGCGGTGGCCTACAACCCGCTGTTCATCTGGGGCGACTCCGGTCTGGGCAAGACCCACCTGCTGCACGGCATCGGGCACTACGCGCAACGGCTCTTCCCCGGGATGCGGGTCCGGTACGTCTCCAGCGAAGAGTTCACCAACGACTTCATCAACTCGCTGCGTGACGACCGCAAGGTCGCCTTCCAGCGCCGCTACCGCGACGTCGACGTGCTGCTGGTCGACGACATCCAGTTCCTGGAGGGCAAGGAAGGCACCCAGGAGGAGTTCTTCCACACCTTCAACACCCTCTACAACGCCAACAAGCAGATCGTCATCTCCTCGGACCGGCCGCCCAAGCGGCTGGAGACCCTGGAGGACCGGATGCGCACCCGGTTCGAGTGGGGGCTGATCACCGACATCCAGCCGCCCGAGCTGGAGACCCGGATCGCCATCCTGCGCAAGAAGGCCGCGTTGGACCGGATGAACGCCCCGGACGACGTGCTGGAGTTCATCGCCAGCCGGATCGAGCGCAACATCCGCGAGCTGGAGGGTGCGCTGATCCGGGTGACCGCATTCGCCTCGCTCAACAAGCAGGCCGTCGACCTGGCCCTGGCCCAGATCGTGCTGCGCGACCTGGTCCGCGACGCCGTGTCCAACGACATCGACGCGGCCACGATCATGGCGGTGACGGCGGAGTACTTCAACGTCACCCTGGACGAGCTGTGCGGGCCGGTGAAGACCAAACAGATCGCCATGGCCCGGCAGATCGCGATGTACCTGTGCCGCGAGCTCACCGACCTGACGCTGCCCAAGATCGGCGCGACGTTCGGCGGCCGCGACCACACCACCGTCATGCACGCGACCAAGAAGATCCGCACCGAGTTGGCCGAGCGTCGCCAGACCTACGACCACGTGCAGGAGCTGACCGCGCGCATTCGTGACCGCGCCCGTCGGTGACCTTTCCCTGCCGCTCTGTCCGATTCATCACCGCCGGCCGTCGCACCGCCGCGGCTGCTGTGGGCACCCCGGATAACCATGCACAATCTGTGGACAACTCTGTGGACAGCTCGGCTCGCCACGGGGACAACATCCGGACCCGCTCCGGGCTCCACAATGCCGACCAGCTGTGCCCCCTGGTGTCCCCGGGCTGTCCACGCCGGCGACACGCCAGCCCGCCTGCGGCGACAGGCTCCCGTCCACACCATCCACACCGCCTACTACTGGTACTGGATTTATCTCTAGAAGAGATCCTTCAAACAACAGGGTTGGGGATGAACCGGAACGTGTGGTTCGGGACCGGCTCGGGCATCGGCCACCGCGGCGGTCCCTGGACCGCCGCCCGCGGTGCCGACCGGCCGGCAGCGCCCGGACCCGGTGACGGGAGCTCGGATCGGTGGTCGTACGGTGGACGCCCCTGCCTGCGCCGGTGCGCGGACACGGCGATCCGACCCCCGATCGCCTGCCCGACCGCCGACCGGCAGGTTCCGCCCCGCCAGTTCGCGCCCTCACCCCGGCGTCTGGGACTCGACCCATGGAGGTCCCGATGAAGTTCCGCGTCGCCCGCGACGATCTCGCCGACGCCGTCGCCTGGGTCGCCAAGTCGTTGCCGGCTCGCCCTCCGGTTCCGGTGCTCGGCGGGATCCTGCTCGAGGTCAGCGGCTCGACCCTGACCGTGGCCGGCTTCGACTACGAGGTCTCCACCCGGGCCACCCTCACCGTGGACACCCTGGACGAGCTGGAACCGGACGCCCCCGGCGGCCCGGCCGGCACCGACCGGGTGCTGGTCTCCGGCCGGCTGCTCGCCGAGATCACCCGCTCCCTGCCGGCCAAGCCGGTCGACCTGGCCGTGCTCGGCCCCAAGGTCAGCATCGTGGCCGGGTCCGCCCGGTTCACCCTGCCGACCATGCCGGTCGAGGACTACCCGCCGTTGCCGCAGATGCCGGCCGCCTCCGGCACCGTGGACAGCGCCGAATTCGCCGAGGCCGTCGCCCAGACCGCGATCGCCGCCGGTCGCGACGACACCCTGCCGATGCTGACCGGGATCCGGGTCGAGATCGACGGCGACCGGTTGACCCTGGCCGCCACCGACCGGTTCCGGCTGGCCGTGCGTGAGCTGGGCTGGCACCCGGACCAGGAGAACCTCTCGACCGCCGTGCTGGTACCGGCCCGCACCCTGGCCGACGCGGCCAAGACGCTGGGCGGAGCCAAGCAGGTGACGGTCGCGCTCGGCGAGGGGCTGCTCGGCCTGGACGCCGGCGATCGGCGTACCACCGTGCGCCTGCTGGACGTCGAGTTCGTCAAGTACCGCTCGCTGCTGCCGACCTCGCACACCACCACCGTCGAGGTGCCGGTCGCGGCCCTCGGCGAGTCGATCAAGCGGGTCGCCCTGGTCACCGACCGCGGTCATCACCTACGGCTGCAGGTCGGCGACGGGGCGCTGACGCTGACCGCCGGCGGCGACGACGAGGGTCGCGCCGAGGAAGACCTGCCGGCCGAGGTGGACGGCGAGGAACTGCTCATCGCGTTCAACCCGTCGTATCTGCTGGACGGCCTGGGCGTGGTGCACGCCGACACGGTCCGGCTCTCGTTCACCACCCCGGCCCGCCCGGCGCTGCTGGTGCCGATCATCACGTCGGCCGAGCCGGCCGAATCAGCCGAGACCGAGGCCGCGGCGACGCCGGACATCGACGCCGATGGGGTCGGCTCCGACGAGGACACTCCGGCCTATCGCTACCTGGTGATGCCCGCCCGCCTGCCCGGCTGACCCTGCGCCGGACCCGGTTCGGCCCGACACTGTTCGTCACACACGATCCAGCCGTTGCTCTCGTCCTCTGGGGAAGGAACTCACATGCAGCTCGGTCTCATCGGTCTTGGCAAGATGGGCGCCAACATGGCCGAACGGCTTCGCCGGGACGGTCATGAGGTGGTCGGATTCGATCGCAGCCCGCAGGCCCCGCGGGACGTCGACTCGCTCGAGGGCCTGGTCGCGGCGCTGACCACGACCCCGCGGGTGGTGTGGGTGATGGTGCCCTCCGGTGAGCCGACCCGGGCCACCGTCGCCGCCCTCGGTGAGCTGCTCTCGCCGGGGGACATCATCATCGACGGCGGCAACTCCGAGTACGTCGACGACAAGGCCCATGCCGCCGCGCTCGCGCCCAAGGGGATCCGGTACCTGGACTGCGGCGTCTCCGGCGGGGTCTGGGGCATCACCGAGGGCTACGCCCTGATGGTCGGCGGCGACGCCGACGCGGTGGCCGTCGCGCAGCCCATCTTCGACTCGCTCAAGCCGCCGACCGGGGGCTTCGTGCATGCCGGACCGGTCGGGTCCGGACACTTCGTCAAGATGATCCACAACGGGATCGAGTACGGGATCATGCAGGCCTACGGCGAGGGCTACGAGCTGATGAAGGCCGTCGACTGGGTGACCAACCCGGACGAGGTGATGGCCTCCTGGCAGAACGGCACGGTCATCCGGTCCTGGCTGCTGGACCTGCTGGTCCGGGCCCTGGACGCGGACCCGGGGCTGAGCCAGATCCGCGGCTACGCCCAGGACTCCGGCGAGGGCCGGTGGACCATCGAGGCGGCGATCGAGAACGCGGTGCCGATGCCGGTGATCACCGCCGCGCTGTTCGCCCGCTTCGCCTCGCGGCAGACGGACTCGCCGACGATGAAGGTGGTCGCCGCGCTGCGCAACCAGTTCGGTGGGCATCCGGTCGGCACCGAGGGTTCCGACGCCTCGGTCCCGATCGCCTGAGCGCCGGATCCGGCGCGCCCGTTCGCCTGAGCGCCGGATCCGGCGCATTGGCGCCGCTCCGGAAAGGGTGACGCGATGTATGTGCGCCACCTGGCGCTGACCGACTTCCGGTCCTGGCCCGCGGTCGACGTTCCCCTGCAACCCGGGGTCAACGTGCTGGTCGGTCGCAACGGGACCGGCAAGACGAACCTGATGGAGGCGTTGGGGTACCTGGCCACCCTCGGTTCGCACCGGGTGGCCACCGACGCCCCGCTGGTCCGGTCCGGCTGCACCCGGTCGATCCTGCGGGCGGCGGTGGTCTCCGGCGATCGTGAGCTGCTGCTGGAGATGGAGATCGCCCGGGACCGGCGCAACACCGCACGGATCAACCGGGCGCCGCTCACCCGGCCGCGGGACCTGCTCGGCGTGCTGCGCACGGTGCTGTTCGCGCCGGAGGACTTGGCCCTGGTCCGGGGCGATCCGACCGAGCGGCGCCGGTTCCTGGACGAGGTGCTGATGATGCGGGCGCCCCGGCTGGCCGGGGTCAAGGCCGACTACGACCGGGTTCTCAAACAGCGCAACGCCCTGCTCAAGACCGCCGGCGCGGCCCGCCGGACGGGCGATCTGTCCACCCTGGACGCGTGGGACGAACACCTGGTCGCCGCCGGCGCCGAATTGATCCACGCCCGGCTGGCCCTGGTCGCGCAGCTGCGGCCGCCGGTGACCGCGGCCTACGCCGACGTCGCCGGCGCCGATCAGGTGGTGGACCTGGTCTACCGCTCGACGGTTCCGCTGGGTCCGGACCCGGCGTCGGCGGCCGGCACGATCGCGGTGCCCGACCGGGCCGCGCTGGCCGAGGCGATGCTGGCCGAGCTCGGCCGGATGCGGAGCAAGGAACTGGAACGCGGCATCTGCCTGGTCGGTCCGCACCGCGACGACCTGGAGCTGCTGCTGGGCACCGACCCGGCCAAGGGATACGCCTCGCACGGGGAGTCGTGGTCGTTCGCGTTGGCGTTGCGCCTGGCGTCGTTCTCGTTGCTGCGTTCGGACGGGGTCGATCCGGTGCTGATCCTGGACGACGTGTTCGCCGAGCTCGATGCCGGCCGCCGCGGCCGGCTGGCCGAGCTGGTCGCCGGCGCCGAGCAGGTGCTGATCACCGCGGCGGTGGGCGCCGACGTGCCCGGCGCGCTGGGCGGGGTGCGGCTGGCCATCGGCGACGGGACCGTCGGGCCCGGCTGAACCCGACCGGCTCGTCGGGTACCGGCGCGTCGGGACGGCCGGGGGACAATGTTCCGATGCCCGAGGACCCCGCACCGCGCGCCCCCTCCGGTTCGGGACCGTCGGGTTCGGGACCGTCCGGTTCGGCCGGGCGCGGCTCGGACCTGGCCCGCGAGGCGCTGGCCGCGGCCCGGGCCAGCAACGCGGCCCGGCGCAAGGCGGCCGGCCGGACCCCGCGGACCGGATCCGGGTCGGCCGGCAATCTGCGCCGCCGCCGCTGGTCGGGCTCCGGCCCGGACGCCGCCCGCGATCCGCAGCCGCTCGGCCTGACCATGCGGTCCTGGGTGAAGGCGGCGGGCACCGGTGCCGATCTGACCAAGGCCACGCTCTTCGGCCGCTGGGAGAAGATCGTCGGTGACGAGGTCGCCCAACGGTGCTCGCCGACCTCGCTGGTCGACGGCGAGCTGGTGGTGCAGGCCGAGTCCACCGCCTGGGCCACCCAGATCCGGATGCTCGCGCCCCAGTTGCTGGTCAAGATCAACGCCGAGCTGGGTCCCCGGACCGTGATCCGGATCCGGGCCAAGGGCCCGGCCGGCCCGTCCTGGCGGTTCGGCGAGCGGCACGTGCGCGGCCGTGGCCCTCGCGACACCTACGGCTGAGCGCTCGCGGTGCTGGTCGCCGGTCGCCGGCCGGCGGCGCGACGCCGCGGCGCGGTCACCGTGTGGTCATAGAGCGGGGCCGGTGCCCCCGCCGAACCACATCAGGTAGGCGCGGCGGTTGTACCCGCCGCTGAGCACGTTGCGCAGCACCCAGCGCACGGACCCGCGGTACCGGCCGACCACCGTCGCCGTGGCCGCCGGCGGCAGCTCGTCCAGCAGCCAGAAGTAGCGGTAGGCCAGCGCCGTCGGGTGCTGCGTGGGCAGATCACGCAGGGCGATCGGCGGCGTCGGGTCGGGTCGGCCGGCCGGCGGCGTGACGTCCGACCGGGCGGCGATGGCCGGGCCCAGGGCGGCCGCCGCCTGGCGCACGGTGCCCAGCAACGCCTCCCGGCGGCCCGGCTCTCGCGACCAGCAGCGCGATTCGTGCCGCAGCCGGGACAGCGGGCCGGCCTGCCGTTCAGCGAGATCGGGGTCGGCCACCCGGATCTGGTCGACCAGGAAGCCGATGTGCGCGACCAGCGCGGCCCGGCGCACCGCGGTGACCGGCTCGGCCAACACCCGGCTGAGCCGGTCCAGATCCCGTCCCACCGCGGCCAGCCCGACCGCTCGCAGCGCCGGGGCGCTCGGCGCGGATGGCGGGACGGACGGCGAGGCGGACGAAATGGTCAGGTCCAGGCTCACGTCGGGTGCGGTCCTTCCACGGATCCGGCGACGCCGGAGGGATGCTTGCTGGCGATGTAACTGGGTGCGGCTGTTCGAGCCGGGGAGGCGCACCGCTGATACGCCGAAGTTGGCCGCCGGGGCGATCCCACCATCGATCCGGAAAGTCCATCCGGTTCCGATCCGGTTCCGATCCGGCGGGGATTTCGGTAGGGATCGGACGGTCGATCCGATGGTGATCCGGCCGCCTTGGGGCCGGATCCGGCCCGCGCTCGACGGCCGGGCCGGGCCGACCCGAGCGGGTCGCCGCCAATGGCTCGATGCGCCATTGCCGGCCCGCCCACCGGCCAGTCACTATCAGCCCCTCGCGCCGGGCCCGCCACGGCATCCACAGATGCCGGTATTGCCGTCCTGGCCGCCCGCGTACCGGTAGACTCGGGAGGGTTTCGTCCGCAAAGGGCTCTCAGATCGCCGCTGACGGATCGAGCAGTTTCCTCGATCCGGGCCGGCCGACCGTCGTCGGCAGGTCGCCGGCGCGTCGGAGCCTTGCGCATGCGGGGCCTCCCGAGCGCTTGCGCCGGCCGATCGGAATCGCCTCCGGGCCCGACATTGGGTGCGGTGGCGGGCTCCGAGCGTCGACCGACCTTCCGTGCCCGGGCAGAGCGAGCACAGGAGCAACGGGTAGATCCGTGACGACGAAGAAGAACGAATACGGTGCGTCTTCGATCACCGTCCTGGAGGGTCTGGAAGCGGTCCGTAAGCGGCCCGGCATGTACATCGGGTCCACCGGCGAGCGGGGTCTGCACCACCTGGTCCAAGAGGTCGTCGACAACTCGGTCGACGAGGCCATGGCCGGGTACGCCGACCGGGTCGAGGTGATCCTGCGGGCCGACGGCGGCGTCACCGTCATCGACAACGGTCGGGGCATCCCGGTGGAGATGCACCCCAAGGAGAAGAAGCCGACCGTCGAGGTCGTGCTCACGGTGCTGCACGCGGGCGGCAAGTTCGACTCCGACTCCTACGCGGTCTCCGGCGGCCTGCACGGCGTGGGTGTCTCGGTGGTCAACGCCCTGTCCACCCGGCTCGACGTGGAGATCCACCGGGACGGCCACGCCTACCGGCAGTCCTACCGGTACGCCAAGCCCGGACCGCTGGAGACGATCGGGCCGAGCTCGCGGACCGGGTCGTCGGTCACCTTCTGGCCCGACGGGGAGATCTTCGAGACCGTCGAATTCAAGCTGGAGACCATCTCCCGCCGGTTGCAGGAGATGGCGTTCCTGAACAAGGGCCTGACCATCACCCTGCGCGACGAGCGCCGGACCGACGTCGAGCTGGAGGAGATCGCCGAGAGCGGGGCGAATGCCGTTCCGGTCGAGGCGGAGCCGACGACGCCGGCCAAAGCCTGGAAGCCGCTGGAGCGGACCTTCCACTACCCGGGCGGCCTGGTCGACTACATCAAGCACCTCAATCACACCAAGGACCCGATCCACCCGTCGATCGTCGGATTCGAATCCAAGGGCGAGACGATGGAGGTGGAGGTCGCGATGCAGTGGAACTCCTCCTACAACGAGTCCGTGCACTCCTTCGCCAACACCATCAACACCCACGAGGGCGGCACCCACGAAGAGGGCTTCCGCTCGTCGCTGACCTCGGTGGTGAACAAGTACGCGACCGACAAGAAACTGCTGAAGGAAAAGGACGACAAGCTTTCCGGCGAGGACGTCCGCGAGGGGCTGGCCGCGATCATTTCGATCCGGCTGCGCGAACCGCAGTTCGAGGGACAGACCAAGGGCAAGCTGGGCAACACCGAGGCCAAGTCGTTCGTCCAGAAGGCCTGCAACGAATGGATCGCCGACTGGTTCGAGCGCAATCCCAGCGAGGCGAAAACCATCATCAGCAAGGCGGTTTCCTCGGCCCAGGCGCGGGCGGCCGCCCGCAAGGCGCGGGACCTGGTCCGCCGGAAGGGGGCCCTGGAAATCGGCGGCCTGCCGGGGAAGCTGGCCGACTGCCGGTCCACCGATCCGAGCAAGTCCGAGCTGTACATCGTCGAGGGCGACTCGGCCGGCGGTTCGGCCAAGTCGGGCCGGGACTCGATGTTCCAGGCGATCCTGCCGATCCGCGGCAAGATCATCAACGTGGAGAAGGCCCGGATCGACCGGGTGCTGCGCAACACCGAGGTGCAGTCCCTGATCACCGCGTTGGGCACGGGCATCCATGACGACTTCGACCTGGCCAAACTGCGCTATCACAAGATCGTGCTGATGGCCGATGCCGACGTCGACGGCCAGCACATCCGCACCCTGCTGCTGACCCTGCTGTTCCGCTTCATGCGGCCGCTGGTCGAGGCCGGCCACGTCTACCTGGCCCAGCCGCCCCTGTACAAGATCAAGTGGAGCAAGGGCGCGCACGAGTTCGCCTATTCCGACCGCGAGCGTGACGGCCTGATCGCCGAGGGTGAGCGGGCCGGGCGCCGGATGATCAAGGACGAGGGTGTCCAGCGGTACAAGGGTCTGGGCGAGATGAACGCCAAGGAGTTGTGGGAAACCACCATGGACCCGGCCAACCGGTTGCTGCTCCAGGTGACCCTGGAGGACGCGGCCACCGCGGACGAACTGTTCTCGGTGCTGATGGGCGAGGACGTCGAGGCGCGGCGGGCATTCATCACCCGAAACGCCAAGGACGTCCGGTTCCTGGATCTGTGAATCGGCGAAGGCGGCGCGGTATCGATTGTGTGAACGAGATGCGATCCCGGTCACAGCAGATGAGTCCCGCCGCCTCCCATTCGGGTTATTCGAAGCTATGCACAGTAATCATCCACATGTGGATATGTCCCCCGTCAGCGTGACGGTTTCGTGATATTCGGAGGTCGCACGTGACAGGACCCAACAGCGGCGAACACGATCGCACCGAGCCGGTCGATATCCAGCAGGAGATGCAGCGCTCGTTCATCGACTACGCGATGAGCGTGATCGTCTCCCGCGCGCTGCCCGACGTGCGGGACGGGCTCAAGCCCGTGCACCGTCGGGTGCTCTACGGGATGTACGACTCGGGTTTCCGGCCGGACCGCTCGACGGTGAAGTCCTCCCGGGTGGTCGGCGACGTGATGGGCAACTATCACCCGCACGGTGACTCCCCGATTTACGACACCGTTGTCCGGATGGCCCAGCCGTGGTCGCTGCGCTACCCGATGATCGACGGGCAGGGCAATTTCGGGTCGATGGGCAATGACCCGCCCGCGGCCATGCGGTACACCGAATGCCGGCTGACCCAGCTGGCGATGCTGATGCTCGACGGCATCGGTGAGAAGACCGTCGACATGGTGCCCAACTACGACAACAAGACCGTCGAGCCGACGGTCCTGCCGGCGCGCATCCCCAACCTGCTGGTCAACGGCTCCTCCGGGATCGCGGTCGGCATGGCCACCAACATCCCGCCGCACAACCTGCGCGAGGTGGCCTCGGCCGTCGTCTGGTTCCTGGAGAACCCCGAGGCCAGCCCCGAGGAGCTGCTCGAGGCGTCGATGGAGCGGATCCAGGGGCCGGACTTCCCGACCGGCGCCCTGATCGTCGGCAAGGACGGCATCGCGGATGCCTATCGCACCGGCCGCGGCTCCATCCGGATGCGGGCCGTGGTCAACATCGAGGAGGACGCCAAGGGGCGCACCATCCTGGTGGTCACCGAACTGCCCTATCAGGTGAACCCGGACAACCTGGTCGAGGCGATCGCCGGCCTGCACAAGGACGGCAAGATCGCCGGCATCGCCGACATCGCCGACGAGTCGTCCGACCGGATCGGCATGCGGCTGGTCATCACCCTCAAGCGGGACGCGGTGGCCAAGGTCGTGCTGGCCAACCTGTTCAAGCACACCGCGCTGCAGACCTCGTTCGGCGCGAACATGCTGGCCATCGTCGACGGGGTGCCCCGCACCCTGCGGCTGGATCAGATGATCAGCCTGTACGTGGCCCATCAGGTCGAGGTCATCGTCCGCCGGACGCAGTACCGCTTGGACAAGGCCGAGGAACGGGCCCACATCCTGCGCGGCCTGGTCAAGGCCCTGGACATGCTCGACGAGGTCATCGCCCTGATCCGTCGCTCGCCCTCGGCCGAGGAGTCCAAGGCCGGCCTGATGGAGTTGCTGGACGTCGACGAGATCCAGGCCACCGCCATCCTGGACATGCAGCTGCGCCGGCTGGCCGCCCTGGAGCGGCAGCGGATCATCGACGAGTTGGCCGAGCTGGAGCGGGTCATCGCCGACCTCAAGGACATCCTGGCCAAACCCGAGCGGCAGCGGGCGATCATCCGTGACGAGCTGACCGAGGCCGTGGACAAGCACGGCGACGACCGGCGCACCCGGCTGGTGCCCTACGACGGTGACGTCTCCGTCGAGGACCTGATCGCGGTCGAGGACGTGGTGGTCACCATCACCCGGACCGGCTACGCCAAGCGGACCAAGACCGATCTGTACCGGGCCCAGCGGCGCGGCGGCAAGGGCGTGCAGGGCGCGGCGCTCAAGCAGGACGACATCGTCGCCCACTTCTTCGTCTGCTCCACCCACGACTGGATCCTGTTCTTCACCAACAAGGGGCGGGTCTACCGGGCCAAGGCCTACGAGCTGCCGGAGGCGAACCGCAACGCGCGCGGCCAGCACGTGGCCAACCTGCTGGCCTTCCAGCCGGACGAGCGGATCGCCGAGGTCATCCAGATCCCGCACTACCAGGCCGCGCCGTACCTGGTCCTGGCGACCAAGGGCGGGCTGGTCAAGAAGAGCGAGCTGGCCGCGTTCGACTCCAACCGGGCCGGCGGGATCGTGGCAGTCAACCTCCGCGACGACGACGAGTTGGTCGGAGCGGTGCTCTGCGACGCGAATGCCGATCTGCTGCTCATCTCGGCCGAGGGTCAGTCCATCCGGTTCCACGCCACCGACGAGACGCTGCGACCGATGGGTCGGGCCACCTCGGGCGTGCTGGGGATGCGATTCAACGCCGGCGATGAACTTCTGTCGATGTCAGTCGTCTATGAAGGGGCGCAGGTGCTGGTCGCGACCGAACGCGGCTACGCCAAGCGCACCGATATCGACGAATACCCGGTCCAGGGCCGCGGCGGAAAGGGCGTCTTGACAATTCAATACGACCGCCGTCGTGGCAAGCTGGTGGGCGCCCTGATCGTCGATCTGGATACCGAGGTGTACGCCATCACCTCCGGCGCCGGGGTCATCCGGACGCAGGCGCGCGAGGTGCGCAAGGCGAAACGACAGACCATGGGAGTGCGCTTGATGAACCTGTCCGAGGGGGACAGCCTGGTGGCCATCGCCCGGAACGCCGACGACGCCGACACCGTCGACAGCGGCCCGGCCGGGGGTTCGTCGTGACCGCGCCGTCCGGTTCCGGTTCGGCACCGGCGGGCTCACCCGCCGGTACGGCGCCCGGCCCCAGCAGCTCGGGGCCGGCCGCGGGGGCGCGCTCCGGCTCGCCCACGCCGCCCCCGCCCCGGGCCGGCTCCGAGGCGGCCCGCCGGGCGAAGGCCCCGCGCCGTCCCCCGCGCCTGGCGTCGCTGCAGCTCAAGCGGGTCGACCCGTGGACAGTGCTCAAGATCAGCCTGATCGTGGCCATCGTGATGTTCTTCGTCTGGATGATCGCCGTCGGCATCCTGTACCTGACGATGGGCGGGATGGGGGTCTGGTCGCGGATCAACGACACCTTCTCCACCCTGACCTCGTCCCCGGATGTGCAGGCCGCGGGCAAGACGGACCTGATCACCGCAGGCCGGGTGTTCGGGGTGACCGCCATCGTCGGTGCCATCAACATCGTGCTGTTCACCGCGCTGGCCACCGTCGCGGCGTTCATCTACAACGCCGCGGCCGCCATGTCCGGCGGTGTCGAGCTGACCCTGGGCGAACGCGACTGACGTGAGACCGGTGCGAGTTCACGCCTAGTCTGTTGGCAGTTGCGAACTTCGACCGTTTCATAAGGCAGACTCTCGGGCATGGGTTCGATCTTCACCACGATCGCTCTGCCGGTCGCCCTGGCCATCGTCATGTTCGGACTTGGCCTGGGGCTGACCCGGCAGGACTTCGGGCTCATCCTCAAACACCCCAAGGTCACGCTGGTCGCCCTGGCCTGCCAGGTGATCGTGATGCCGGTGGTCTGTTTCGGTCTGGTGCTGGCGTTCGGCCTGCCGCCAGAACTGGCCGTCGGCATGATGCTGCTGGCCGCGGCGCCCGGCGGGACCTCGGCCAACCTGGTCAGCCACGTCTTCCGCGGTGACGTCGCCCTCAACATCAGCCTGACCGCGGTCAATTCGGTGCTGGCGCTGGTCACCCTGCCCGTCATGGTCAACCTGTCCGCGCAGTACTTCGACGTGCAGAGCGTGCAGATGGGCTCGCCGTTCCAGGTGGTCCGGGACGTCTTCGTGATCGTCCTGCTGCCGGTGATCCTGGGCATGCTCACCAGGGCCTGGCGCCCGGGCTGGGCGCAACGGATGGACCGTCCGGTGCGGCTGGTCTCGGCCGTCATCCTGGTGCTCGTGCTGCTCGGCGCCATCGCCGCGAACTGGGACCTGCTCCGGGTCGAGTTCGGCCGGCTCGCCATGATCACCGTGTTGTTCTGCCTGATCAGCTTGAGCGTGGGGCTGCTGGTCCCGCGCTGGTTCGGCGCCACCCGCCGGCAGTCGATCGCCACCTCGTTCGAGATCGGCATCCATAACGCCACCCTGGCCATCGTCGTCGCGCAGACGGTCCTGAACTCGGTCGAGCTCTCCCTGCCGGCCGCCGTCTACGGCGTGCTGATGGTGCCGTTGGCCCTGGGTTTCGGTGCCCTGCTGCGCACCCGCGTGCGGCTGCGCCCCGATCCCGTCGTCTGACTCGGGGTGGGCCCGCGGATGACGCCGTCGCGTTGACGCTCCGGCGCAGCCGCGCTGATCAAAGTGTCGATGCCTGGGTCATTTTGTCCGGTTTTCTGAGCCTTCGATCAGCGCGGCCGCGGCGTGGCCAAGGTACGGGCAAGGTGCCGTCCCAACCCGACCCGGGGGGTGGGCGACCTCTGACCGGAAGCGATTTGGGACGTTCCCGCCGG
>ENA-UOWO01003481-UOWO01003481.1-activated-sludge-metagenome-genome-assembly--contig:-NODE-3481-length-18193-cov-13.148363_pt1 | contig 18193 bp, 10 predicted proteins | sample MGYA00238148_ERZ761564 | MGnify/ENA primary metagenome ERZ761564 (study PRJEB28885, sample SAMN05720194) | activated sludge metagenome | isolation source: Anaerobic digester | place: USA...
GTCAGGAATTTCTACTCGGTCTCCATATCCGGTTACCACATCGCCGAAGCGGGCGCCAACCCCATCACGCAACTGGCGCTCACCCTCTCCAACGGGTTCACATACGTCGAATATTACCTGTCGAGAGGTATGGAGATCGACCAATTTGCGCCGAACCTGTCGTTCTTCTTCTCCAACGGCATCGATCCCGAATATTCGGTGATGGGACGGGTTGCCAGGCTGATCTGGGCCAAGGCGATGAAGTACAAATACGGCGGCGACGACCGCTCCCAGAAGCTGAAGTATCACATCCAGACCTCCGGCCGCTCGCTGCACGCCCAGGAGATCGGGTTCAACGATATCCGCACCACGCTGCAGGCCTTGTATGCAGTCTATGACAACTGCAACTCGCTCCATACCAATGCCTACGACGAGGCAATCACCACGCCCACCGAAGAATCGGTCCGCAGGGCAGTGGCTATTCAGCTCATTATCAACCGGGAGCTGGGGCTGGCTAAGAACCAGAACCCTCTCCAGGGATCGTTTATCATCGAAGAACTGACCGACCTGGTGGAAGAGGCCGTGATGATGGAGTTCGACCGGCTGACGGAGCGCGGAGGGGTGCTGGGCGCCATGGAGACCATGTACCAGCGCGGCAAGATCCAGGAGGAGTCACTCTATTACGAGACGCTCAAACATACCGGCGGGTACCCGATCATCGGGGTGAACACGTTCCTCTCCTCCGAAGGCTCTCCGACCATCACGCCGGGCGAGGTGATCCGGGCCACACCGGAGGAAAAAGAGTACCAGATCAGCATGTTGGACCAATTGCATATAACTTTCGCGGAAAAGTCGGATAAATTGCTGGAAGGGCTGAAAGACCGCGCGAGGAAAAATGAAAATATCTTTGAAGGTTTGATGGAGGTGGCGAAATACTGCTCCATCGGGCAGATCACCAGAGCGCTCTTTGATGTGGGAGGACAATATAGAAGAAATATGTAACAATAATTTTGAATTCTTAATGTTTAATTCTTAATTCTTAATTAAATTGCTTAATTCTACTGTAAAATCAGCATTAATAATTAAAAATTAAGAATTTAGAATTCAACATTCTTTAGGTGATGGTTTATTGGTTAGATGAAATAGAACGGCACGAGAGCCGGAAAAAAGGATCGGGTTCATCCAGCGCGAGGGTGCAGGATAAGAAATTCCGGATCGGGCAGAATTATGCGAAGAACAAGAATGTTTACGACGGTTTTATGAGCAAGATGGTGACCCTGATCAACCGGGTAAACAACCTGCCTATGGAATACCGGGAGGAATTCGGCAAGATCAATGCGCAACAGAAAGATTCCAAACTCGATAATCACCTGACCATTTTCTCCAGTAGCCGCAGAATTGAGAAAACCGAATTCAAAAGCATTCTGAATCCATTTAAAACAGTTCACTACAAACATGTCAGGGTGATTTATTTTAACATCGCCAAGCTCATGGATAAGGTTGAAGTGGAGATTTACGAAGAGTTACTGGAAAAGAAGCACCGCGACGGCAAGATCGTACCGGAACATGAAAATCCGCACCACAGCCAGAAACCTCATTCGGATAAGGAAAAATTCCATGAGATTTTTTATTACGACATGGATAAACTGAACGATGAACTGACCACAAAGGTGCTCGACTGGCTGGCCTTCCGCGAGGAGGTGAATAAAATCCCTATTGTCTTCGAAGGAGAACCGCGGTTTAAGGAGTCATAAGCCGGTGGTCGGCAGTCGGCAGTCGGCGGGTGAAGTATCTCCTACAGTCCAACAGTCCTGAAAAACTCCAGGCATTCCGCATTCCGAAGCGCGTCGCTGTTCTTCACCTCCTGCCCGTGGATCAGTTTTTTGACAGCTACTTCCACTTTCTTGCCGTTGATGGTGTACGGAATATCAGGAGCGGTCAGTATCACCGCCGGCACATGGCGCGGGCTGCACGCCGAGCGGATGCTGCTTTTGATCTTTTTTGCAAGATCTTCATCCAGCACAAATCCGGGCTTCATCTTAACGAACAGGATTACCCGCTCGTCGCCTTCGTGTTGCTGCCCTACCACCACCGAATCGTCGATCTCCTCCATGTTCTCCACAACCCGGTAGATCTCTGAGGTGCCGATCCGCACACCCCCGGGGTTCAGGGTGGCGTCGGAACGCCCCAGCATCGTGATCCCGCCATGCCGGCTGAGGATCATGTAATCGCCGTGGTACCAGATCCCCGGGTAGTGATCGAAATAGGCATTGAAGTACTTTTTTCCGTCCGGGTCGTTCCAGAAATAGACCGGCATCGACGGGAAAGCGGTCTTGCACACCAGCTCGCCCTGCCTGTCGCGCACCGGATGGCCCTCTTCATCTAAACAATCCACGTCCATTCCTAGCCCCCGGCACTGGATCTCGCCCCGGTACACCGGCAGCATCGGGTTGCCCAGCATGAAACACGAAATAATGTCGGTCCCACCCGAAATCGATGACAATTGCACATCCCGTTGCCATTCGTTGTAAACGAAATCGAACGATTCGTCGGCCAACGGGGAACCCGTCGACGTGATGGCCCGCAATGATGGAAACCGTAATGGAAACCGTTGTAGGGACGTTGCATTTTTTGGTAGTTGGGACGTTGCATGCAACGTCCCTACAACGGTTTCCATTGCCGGTCGCACCCCCGCCTGTTGCAACGACGCGATATATTTTGCCGACGTTCCGAACAGGGTGAATTTCAATTCGGCCGACAACCGGATCAGGACGTCGGGCGCAGGGTAGAACGGGTTGCCGTCGAAACAGACGATCGTGGCGCCCACGGCGAGGCTGCTGACAAACCAGTTCCACATCATCCATCCGCAGGTGGTGAAATAGAAGACGACGTCGTCAGGGCGGACGTCGCAGTGCAGCTTCAGTTCCTTCAGGTGCTGGATCAGTGTGCCGCCGGCCGAGTGGACGATGCTCTTCGGCAGCCCGGTGGTGCCGGATGAGTACATGATGTACAACGGATGATCGAAAGGGAGTTGTTCGAAGTGCATTTCGCCGTCGACCGGAAGGGCCAGCGACTCCCAGGCCATGCCATGGGGGATGCCCGCCAGGTCGGTTTTTCCGGTGAAGTTGACCATCACCACCGTTTCGATCGTGGGCAGCTCGCCCAGGATGCCACGCAACTTCTCCTGCGAGTCGAAATGCTTGCCGTTGTAGTAATAACCGTCGACGGAGAAGATCACCTTCGGCTCGATCTGGCTGAAGCGGTCGAGAACGCCTTTGATGCCGAAATCGGGGGAGGTTGACGACCAGATCGCCCCGATCGAAGCGGCGGCCAGCATAGCGATGACCGTTTCGGGGATATTGGGCATGAAGGCGGCTACCCGGTCGCCTTTCTGTACGCCGAGCCGTTTCAATCCTTCCGCCACCCGGTGCGATTCTTCATAAAGCTGCCGGAAGGTCAGTGTACGGGAAGTGCCGTCTTCTCCGCGGAAGATAATGGCCGGGTGGTCGTCGCGGCGCTGAAGCAGGTTCTCTGCAAAATTCAGCCGGGCGCCGGTGAACCATTTCGCACCGGGCATCTTTTTCGGATCGTCGACCACTTCATTGAAATCTTGAGAATACTTCAGGCCGCTGTAGTGCCAGAACGTCCCCCAGAAGGCTGCCGGGTGACCGACGCTCCACTGCCAGAGTTCGTCGTAAGTTTTATATTTACTCCCCGTGTATTCGTTCACAAACTGCATGTAACGGTACATCTGTGAGTTTTTCACCTTTTCCGGGTCGGGGGTCCAGAGTTTTTTGTATTCCATAGGGCGGTTTGGTTATGGATTTTGAGATGGAGTCTCGTTGCTGAGGATATGGTATTCGATGGTAAGATACGTTTCAATGCTCTTGTAATGAATGAAGGAGCTGACATCCCGGTAAACGGCGATCATATTCCCGATTATGACCGGAAAACTGCCGAAGAATTTGAACGGATTGGTCAGCGTTTCTCTGGTCCGGGTCTGCTCCTCGACAATACCGTCGTACCATATGTCGCTGTCGCACATCTTCTGCAGCACCACATTACGGTTATAATTCCACAGCGGGTGTATTTTCAGCGATAGGGGAGTGTGCCCGTTATGCCACCGGTGGATGAACAGATCATAATCGATGCCCGGTTTGCGTTTGAATAAAGTCAGAAGGCACACACCCGGCGTCGGATTACCATCGGGCCATTCTTTCCGGTAAGAAACCGGTAAAGCTTCCTCCACTTTAAAAGCGCCGCTGATCCCTTCCACATCATGAAAAAAATCTTCGGTAACACTATTGTCCCTGTAAACCGAAATCACGGCAATTTTGTCTTTCCGGAAAGGGATCACTGAGAATGGGGGCGGCGCTGCTTCCGTCACCGTTATTTTCAGCGCCAGCGGCCGGAGGGCTTTCACGGCATCCCTTCCGGTCTGCATGATCCTGTCGGTAAAGGCCCGGTAATCTTCTCCCTCTTTTCCCCGGACCAGGTAGATCTCTTTTCTCATAATCTTTGTTTCTTTGCAGGCAGAATAAACAGATAGTAAAGATAGTTTTTTGTTCTCACAGACTTTATGACATTGATTAATCTTATTAAGGTAGCCTTGACTAAAGATCAGATCCGCGGTAATTCGTCTTAATTTGCGTCATTCGTGTTCTATAATGGAACGCGAATAAACGCGAATACAACGAATTTGCACGGATTAATTTATTATTTCTAAAAGACAACATAAATGGACAGAAATAATCTGAACGTGCTAGTAACCGGAGGCTCCGGGTTTTTAGGACAGGCGATCGTCAGGGAGCTGCTGGAGGAGGACTCGCCTGTCAGAGCAGGCAAAATCAGGATATTTGATTTAAAGCCACCGGCAGATAATCATTTGCCGGCTCATGTGGAGTATTTCCGGGGGGATGTCCGCGACCTGCAATCGCTTCAGGCCGCCTGCAAGGATATCGGCCTGGTGATCCATTCAGCGGCGGTGATCGACTGGGGGATCCTATCGGATGAAGAGGTCATTGATATCAATACCGGCGGGACAAAGAACATTATCTCTGCCTGTAAATCCGGGGGGATCGGGCATCTCATCTTTACCAGCTCGCTGGATGCGGTTTACAGCGGTAAGCCGCTGGTGCATATCGACGAAAGCCACCCGTATCCCGAACAGCACAAGACCTCCTACTGCCGCAGCAAATACCTGGCGGAGGCTGCAATAAAGGAGGCCTGCGGGGAAGGCTTGAAGGCGGTCGTTCTTCGCCCGTCTGATATTTATGGCGAAGCCGACCCTTACCATATCGGTTCGCTGATCAACATGGCGAAAGGGGGTTTTTACGTCAGGCTGGGCAACGGGAAGGCCAAATGCCAGCATATCTATGTCGGCAATATTGCGCATGCCCATCTGCAGGCGGCGGCGGCGCTCATGAACGGCTCGGACCACATTACCGGCGAGGTCTATTTTATGACCGATGCGCCCGGTTCCAACTTCTTCCGGTTCTTCGACCAGGTAGTCATCGGCGCAGGTTATAAAATACGGCCGAAGAACTTCTGGATCCCGCGGCCGGTAGCGTATGCCATGGGCAGTATGTCGGAATTCTTCGCTTTCATGGTTCGTCCGTTTAAAAAATATCACCCTAAATTCAGCCGCTTTGCCGTGGTCTATACCTGTACCGATTATACGTTTACTTCGGATAAAGCATGTAAAGACTGGGGATTCAAGCCGAAATACAGCCACGGGGAGGCGCTGGAGAGGACGATTGGGTACTATAGAAGCGTGAAGAGTGAACGGTGAAGGGTGAAGCGTGAAATTGGAAAATAGAAATTTGGAATTGGTTCCCGCTTTCGCGGGAAAGACGCGAAACCTGGAACCTGAAACCTGAAACCTGAAACCTGAAACCTGAAACCTGGAACCTGAAACCTGGAACCTGAAACCTGGAACCTGAAACCCGGAACCCTGGGACCTCACCGCTCCTATCTCGCAATCAGGAACTTGCCTGTTGCAACGACTTTTTGTCTTTCCCTGAGCACCACTAAATACAAGCCTTGTGCAAGGCCGGAAATGTTTTGGGTTATCGATTCCTGAAAGACGGACAACTTAATTCCTAACACCTTTTCTCCGTAAACATTAAAGATTTCCAATTCTCTGTCTCGTGCGGGAAACCGGTTCAGGCTATTTTGCCTGAAGGTGATGTGAATCAGATCTGATGCCGGGTTTGGATAAATCTCCATGCCTCCATGCCCCCCCGCCTCCACGCCTCCATGCCCTTCATAAATCCCTACCGTTGTATCGCACCCAACCGAATCACACCCGATGCTGTCAAGTTTTTGAATCCAAACTGACTCTATCCAATCCGGATATCCCATTGTCATACCGGTAAGCACGAGCCCATTATCTGAAGTGAAGGCAAGATCATTTTGTTCATTATTATAGGTTGGGAAATAACTATATCGTCTCATCCAAAGGCTATCGCCATCTGATTCGGTTTTTAATATCCATCCCTCAATCCCTGGTGTTTCTTCAAAGCCTCCCGAACCTGATACAATGATATTCCCGTCATTCATTTCATTAATAGTCCAGGCTTGACCTTCATATGTTTTATCACCATAGATCTTGTCCCAGATAATATTCCCGGAAGTATCAGTTTTAATAATCCATACTTTAAATGTTGTAATTACCGGGTGTGTGGAAGTATATCCAAAGCTGCTTCCTAAAAGATAATTTCCATCCTGGGAAATTGTGACAGCGCACCCGGAATCATCATACGGGCCACTGTATATTTTACTCCAGATTTCATTTCCCTGGTTGTCAATTTTCAGCATTCCCGGATGCAATGTGTAAAAAACATTAATATTTTGGCTCATATAGCCTATTAAAAATTCGCCATCAGGTAATTGAACGAGAGAATATGCACTTTCAATGAAATGGAGAGCTCCATAACTCTTTCTCCAAATTTGATTACCAAGGCTATCGGTCCTTACTAAAAGTATATCATCATCATCACCGGAAATATATACAGTGCCTGCAAGCAAATACCCATGGTCAGGTAATTGTTTACAGGCATAGAATCCATTAAATGAATACCCTGGTGTAATCGTATCTCCATAAGTTCTCGACCACAAGGAATCACCGGTTTCATCAAATTTCATCAATAATCCAACGACTCTGGTTTCATCTTCAATTGCGCCACTGACTGCAAATCCCCCGTCTGATGTTTTAATGCCGCCCCTGTTTAGGCCTGCATAATAATTATGAAAATCCTCTCCATATGTTTTCCACCAGATTTGGTTACCCTGGTGATCGATGCCGGTCAGGAGTATTCTTTTGAAGATATATTGGCCTGATTCCACCCCGCTCACCCCGAAGGCCACATAACCACTTTCCGTTTCAACAATTGAGATGCCCGCGCTCCAGTTATCATTGTTGTAATGGTTATTGAAATAGGTAAACTGGCCCTTTGAAAGAACACCGGAAAAAATTAGTAAAAAAAGTAATAGTAAATTTCTGATCATCATTCAGATATTTGTAGAAAAAGATGAACTTCTATTTATTCTGTTACTTAATTATAGTCAATTTAGCTGCTTTTACAACCTTCCCATCAAGAATTAATTGGATAGTAAATACACCAGGACTAAATTCTGAAGCCCTTCTGATGATCTGATTTTGTTGCCCCACTATTTTATCTTCTTCAATAATTCTGCCGAGTGGATCAACTATTGAATAAGTAACGTCTTGGGGGACAATTTTAATGAAATACTCAATAATAAAATAATCCAGACATGGATTTGGATAGACCCTAAAAACTCCATCTTCAGCATTTGCGTTCAAATCCGGATTTTCACCATAATATTTATTTTCAGCGGGTTCAGACGTCGGAAGAATATAAATCTCATGATATTCCGCAGTATCAATCCGCTGAAGTATATTTTGAGCTAACATACCCGGTGCGAAATTGTCTTCGGCAATTTGATATAGTGTTTGACGAGAGGAAGCATTCATAGAATCTAATGGCTGACCCGAAAGTTTAAGGTCACCAAGTATTGAAAAAAGAGTCAGATAATCTTGATACTCGGAAAGTTCGCCGGATGTCATAGAAAATTTAGTTGGAAGTTCATCCAGTACAGAAAATGTATTGGCTATATCTCCTTTCTCTAAAAACCCGGCAGCTAAAAAGTAATGATCTTTTAAGTACCCGTGATTACTTATAAGGGATACTAAACTATCTCCGCTTGATTCTGTTGTTTGCGTTAGATATAAATTCAACAGGGCTGCAAATGCTGAATTCCTTTCTTGTTCATACCAGGTGATTTCACCTTCTTTCAATTCCTTTAAAGATAAAGTATCACGGCCATTCATGATTTCTGCCATCATATAATCCGGAAGAGGTGGTATTCTTTCTTCAAGGGACTCAACCAATTCTTCCTTTTTGGCTCCATGAGGATTAGCAACCATAATATCTCTTACCATTGCGTTAACTAAGACATCTTGTTTATCAATACTTGAAGCGAGCACAGTATCGGAAAGATAAGGAGAATATGAAATTAGTTCATCATACACTTCAAGCGCTTCATCAGGTGTAGAACTATCAACGGTATAATCCAATTGAGGTGTATCTCCGGCATCAACCCAAAGATTGAGGATATTTATCAGTGAGTCTCTTTGATATTCTCTTTGAATCAATAAATCCTTCAGATCATCTTCATCTGGAACAATTTCTGCAGACTTCTTATGCCCTCCGCTGTAGAAATGTGCGGGACATGCATCATCATGCCCTGTATAAGTTCCATATTCATTTTTTGTAATGTTCTGATAATATGTCAATTCCCACGGATCGCCATTTGACCCTGTATGTTGATAATAAGTAATCCTTGACCCGGATAGGGTATTGTTAAAATCCCTGTAAGGATCGGTACTAAATTCGTGTGAGAATAAATTTCCGGCGGGTGCAGTAACATCTCCCACACGAAATGCTCCCTGGCGTTCTGAAATGCCCTGATTAAGTGCCGAACCATCAGCGGTAACAGCAAAGTCATTCATATTATTTGTGCACACATTGCAATGTAATTTTAAACCAGTAGAAATAGATGTTCCACGGTTTCGACCTTGTGCCAAGATTGCAAGATGGAGCCGATCGAAAGTGTTCCGGTATATAATATTCTGAAGATCACCACAATTGCTGACCGTAATGCCAATGCTGCTAATTTCACTTTGTGGATCATATGAATCCTCATTATAGAAATAGTTTTCCTCAACTGTAAACCGGGGAGCACCATCTAAATACAAGCCACCGAAAATATCACCGGGTTGATGGAAGAGGCTGACGCTCTTTAATTCAAAATTATTGAATATGATTTCCGGATTATCAACACCTTTAATGTAAATCCCTGTAAGATTATTGTAGAAATTCGAATTATTGACATCAAATGATTTGGTAGTTTCCTCTTTAAATGCTTCAACTCCATAATTCAAGAGTTGAAAAACACTTGGGATCAAATCTTCACAACCAGGAGGATCCAAACAATAATCCGTAACAGTAAAATTAGCATCTTCACTATAAATTCCTACTCCTCTTTCATTCATTTCCGTTTCCTCTTCCGGCCTGGAATTTATAAAGGAACAGCCTTTAACATTGATACCCTTTATATTATCAAAATGAATAAATTTCTCAGGTAAACTTTGATCAGCCAGTTCAGCATCCGTTAAAAATTCCGAATTATAAAAATAGCTGAGGTTATCCACTTCAACACCGGAAACTTGATATCTATAAGGATAAAACCTGACGCCTATCCTGTTATTTATAAAATGTGCATCGTCTGTTTGAATAATTCCGCCCTCATAACCATATTCATATCTGATCCCATCGGTTTTAGCCATTCTTACTGCTGCAATGGCATTTTCGATAGTTCCGCCGTTAATGACGGTGAGTTTTCCTTGCGCCCCGGGGGTGGATTGGGGAGCGGTGGCTGTACCCCAAACCTGGATGCCTTGCCACATATTTGAACATGTCCCATGAAGTAATCCAGCATCAATAATCAATTCTGAACCGCGGCCAACAATGATAGTTGCATCTTCACAAAAACCAACTTCGCCTTTAATGGTCAACGTTACAGTATCTTCAATATAAACAATTTGATTGATGTATTTCTTGCCATACCAAGTATCATCCGTTGAAATGAATAAAGTATCCTCGTCTAACACAAATTGGTCACAAAGAAGTATGCAATTATAATTTTCATCATATGGGCCGAGAAATGACTTTGAATCATCACAATCACATGAATCTGAGCAAGTAGGACAGGTATTCGGCTTAGTCAGTGAAATACCCCAATTATAATAGCCATCATTATCTAAATCTGCACATCTTATATCTGAATCATCATAAAGAAATGAACTGAGTGGCGTGAGCAAAGAATAATTACGAAACTGGCCAGCGTTCGCAATTACATAATAGAATTCTGTTCCATTGGCTCCCCAGTCTCCCCAACTATTCTTAAATATCCAGTAATTGCTACCAATCCAAGGATCTCCAGGTAAAATTACCTTTTCTGAATCACCTTCATGCCATGGATTATTTCCATCTAAAATTAAATCCCAAGCTTTAATTTTTCCATATCCCACCATCGTGATGGCGTGTTTCCATATAGGCATAATAGTGCTTTGAGGACCGTTTACGATCAAATTCTTTTTTAGAAAGTATTCTCCATTTTGTTGACCACCATGTATATAACTTTTACCATAAATTGATATTCTTTCATTTGGATTATCACATGAATCCTCACAGTGTTGTATATGCCAAGGTTGATATGGAAAACACTCTTCATTCATTACTCCAGGATTTATTATAAAATTTATTGCATCAGTGGTATTGCCCCCCCACCAACATAGTGTATCATTTAAACATGAAATTATATTTTGCTCCGCTAAATTTTCGTCAATATGTTCATTATAGTACAAGTTTTCAATAGCTTCTGTAGTATAAACTGGGGCAAAAGCCCAACAATCGTAACAATACTGACCCTCACGACGATTAGGGATCCATCCACTTCCTGTTGGATCCCCATCATAATACAGTGAACTTGAGTCATTAGCTCCATGACGATTTCTCCAATCAAATTCGTCTGTTATAGTATAGGATCTATTAGCATTTTGATCATCTTCTAAAGGTAGTATTACAAAAAAACCACCGACATAATATTCTAATCCTTGAAGGTATGGCAGAGCCGTGGTTCCAAAATAATCAAGCTTCTCTTGAAAAGTTTTCAATGCCATGGGTGTTTCACCTGCATACCAGGGGAGCCGCTTTTCTTCAATAATTTCATTTATTTTATCGACTTTCTCAGATATCTTTGCTCTAATAAGACTATCTCGCACATATTCTAAATTTTCAAAACCTTGATCTAAATAGGTTAAATAATCAACATAGATGGAAGCATCAATTAACTGAATTGAAAGTTGATAGGGTTCAATATTGTTTAGTAAGCAGGTTTCTTCACAAGTATCGTGTAACGAAATACTTGAATTTGTGTCCAAAAGTGGATATATTTCAAATACAAGAAAATTTTCGCCTGAAATATCAGTAAATATTACTCTTACTAAACTTGTATCAGAATTTAAATATGCGTTACCACTGATCTTAAGACCATAGATATTGCCAATATTTTCAAAAGGTCTAATCGTGGTATCTTTTAGAAACGTTTCATCAATTTGGATGTAACTCTAAGAAAATGACTGTGAATAAATTAACAATATGGAACATATTGCTCCACTTGCAAAAAGTTTAAATATTGCTTTCATTACTGGTGTTTGTTAATTGGTTAATAGATTAAGATTTTACTCCGAAAGATAAGATTGCCTGAAGATATAATATTGACAAGATAGATGCCTGTTGCAAAATGACTTGCTGATATTATTTGATTATTGTTCATTAGCTTACCATGATAAATTTCATTTCCCATCAGGTTGAAAATGCTCAAATGGTAGGTAAGCCCGGTTTTTTCTGTATCCGAACAATTAATAGTTATCGTCCGATCAGTTGCGTTATAATTTATTCGAAATGATTCAGAGGGTTCATTATCGTTAATGGACGGCGGCAAATGATAATAGCAACTTTCATAATCGGGATTCTGATAAATAAGAGTATCAGATTCATAATAACATATTAAATTATAAACACAACCAACATAACAAACATTACTGTATAATAATCCGAATGTACTTCCAATTCCCTCGGTCCAGATTTCATCAAGAACTGAATTATAGATAAATATCCTTTTTCGATATCTGTCTCCCAGCCACACAGAATCTGTGGCTGAGACGATTAATGTATCAAATTCGGGGCATACCAATGCATTATAAACTATAACAGAATCATTTGCACTTAAATTAAATGAATAAATCAATCCTTCCACCCCGGAATTATTTCTAAAATAAACCTCCCCGCTTTCATTTTCTCTGATGTACCCGGAAAAATACCAGGTTGATTGTAAAGAGTCGTTTGTTTCATAAACTTTATGATATACATGATCACCTATTGTGATGGTGTCACCAATTTTACAATATAATGAATATCGAATATTCATATATTCTATGGCAACACTCCATAATTTTGCCGTATCGACAATGGCATCATAATTCAAGCTATTTGCTCTCTGGTAGGCCCCACCTGATGGTGCAACTGACTGACCATTACTAAAACAGTTTACTAACAACAAGGAGAGGATCAATAATCTCAATTTTTTCATAATATTTCGGTATTTATTGCGCTTTCATACCATAAAACCAAATCAGAATAATAGCTTACATTAATAAGGGTGAGAGGGAAATAAACCTGGTTTTCAGAATTTGGATTAACGTTTCAAATATAGCGCAAAATTCAGTAGATGTCAAGATCTTTTAATCAAATCTTCATAATTTAGATAAGTTCTATATAATTCTTCATTATTGGTTTTAAGTATCAGAAAGTCTTATGAATGGCTAATTCTCAAAAGTTTTCCTTACAACTCCATGCCGGTATTAATATGTTGGCTTGAAAATCAATTTTGTTACTTTGCAGATGAAAAGTGAAGCGTGAAGCGTGAAGGGTGAAATTGGAAAATAGAAATTTGGAATTGGTTCCAGGTTTCGCGGGAAAGACGCGAAACCTGGAACACTAGAACTCTGGAACACTGGAACACTGGAACACTGGAACACTGGAACCCGGAACCCCTTACAACCCTTCCAACCCCTTGAACCCATGAAACTCATCGGCGCGGGCTTCGGCAGATCGGGAACCATGTCGCTCAAGGCGGCGCTGGATGAGCTGGGCTATGGCCCCTGCTACCATATGAAGACCGCCCTGCCGCGATTCCATCATCTTCATTTCTTTATAAAAGCCTGGAAAGGGGAGACGGTCAACTGGAAGAGATTTTTCAGAAGATATAATTCCGTTGTCGACTGGCCCACCTGCTCATTTTACAAGGAGCTGATGCAGGAATATCCCGATGCGAAGATCCTGCTGAATGTACGCGATCCGGAGAAATGGTACGACAGCATGTACGAAACGATCTGGGCCATCCAGCCGGCTTTCCCGTTCTGGTTTCCGGGCATCGTCAGGAGGATCCACGACGAGATCATATGGAACGGCAACCTGCAGGGCGCTTTCAACGACCGCCTGATGACCGTGAAGATCTACCGGGAGTGGATCGATGAAGTGAGGAAAACGGTTCCGGCAGAGCGTTTGCTGGTTTATGAAGTGAAGGAAGGTTGGAAACCCTTATGCGATTTCCTCGGTGTGCCGGTCCCCGAAAAACCCTTCCCGCATATCAACGAGCGCAGGAGCTTCCGGAGGCTGATCCGGCTGCTGAAGGTGCTGAACTGGCTGGTGCCTGCTTTGATCTTTATGATATTCGTTTTCACAGTTTTATTTCTCACAGATTAATTTCTCACAGATTTCACAGATTGAAAGCACAAAATCCACAGAATGGGACTGCAGGACTGTAAGACTTTAGGACTGTAGGGCTGTAGGAATGTGCAAATTTCCAGAAGAGAGTTTCTTTAGAGTCTGAACAGCCTCTTTTTTGTAGTCCGACGACTGAAGCCGTCGGTTCCAGAGGGATTCTCTTCCGACGGGTAAATCCGTCGGTTCTATCGTTCCTGGAACCAACGGCTTTAGTCGTTGGAGCACGAATACCAAAAGGTAAGAACTAATCTGTGGATTCTGTGCTTTCAATCTGTGAAATCTGTGAGAAACAAAAACCCTAGAACAAATTCCCGAAAGCAATGTACAGCCCTCTCATCCCGTCCCTTTGATCCAGCGCAAAACCATAATCGACGGCAATGATGAAATTCTCGTTCCAGCCGATGCGCAGGCCGGCGCCGACACTGGGATGCAGCTTGTCGCCGCTGTTGGCCCAATCGAAATATTCTGCTGTTTCAGCCGTTTTCGGGATATTGAAATCCATCTTCTGTACCACCATTCCCACGTCGCCGAAAACATTCAGCCCGACGTAGAATTTTTGCTTGGCGATGACAAAGTCGGTAATCCGCCAGCGCACCTCGGCATTGCCCCAAACAATACCATCTCCGACCACCCGGTTGCGCAAAATTCCGCGCAGGTTCTTCGCCCCGCCCAGGCCGTCGGTCTTGGTAATAGATGAGAAAGAATTGAGCATGTAGGGCTGGAAATAGAACGGCGTATGACCGGCAATCGTTCCCTGGTAGCCCAGCCGGTAGCCGAAATTCACCTTCTTCTTAACGATGGTGAAATACTGCCGGTGTATGGCGATCAGCTTCAGGAATGAATTGCCGTCGTTAAAGAAAAATCCGGGAGAGTAAACCAGCATCAGCTCATCCCACAGGCCTTTCATCGGGTTGGGCTCGTTGTCGCGCGTGTCGAAGATCAGCCCGGCCTTGATAAAATTGGCATTACCGCCATTTTTCTCATCCTCGGGAATAATCCCCCATTCAACATACTTATCGTAAAGGGTGATCGTATCCGGAAGGATCTTGCTCTCTTTTTTACCCTTGTTCAACCTGTCGATATCCACCGTTCCCGTTTTAAAATTCATGATCCCGATACCGGCCAGCCAGCGGAGCCTTTCACCGGCTATTTGTCCCTGGAAATCACTCGTGAAGCGGAACATCTTCCGTTCATGCCGGTAAAACATCCGGGTGATATACGATGTGTCCTCATCATCCTCCCATTCCGGCCGGTATATCGCCTGGTATCCGTTAAATCCATAGAAATCAACGCCTTTCTCCGTCAGATAACTCAGGTCGGCCGTGAACCGGATACCGGGAATAAGGTATTTGGAATCATAAAAGACCTGGTTAATGCCACTTCCCTTCGTGAACCGCGATACCTCCACCTTAACCATATGCCGGTATTCGGGGTAGGCTTTCCAGTCGCCGTAGTCGTACATGTTGGCCACAAGTCCGTATTGCAGCCCCATGTCGGCATCGTAGGCCACGACCGGCAACCCGGAGAAATTCAGTCGTTTGCGCTGTTTCTGCTCTGTCGTGTCCTGCTGGGAATGGATGAAAAGCGGCGCCAACATTAAAAAAAACAAAAATCCGTTGGTTAATCTTTTTATCATCATATTATTTCCTCCCTCAGTGCTTATCTGTGTTAATCGGTGTAATCTGTGGTAAAATTATAACTTACACCACAGATTACACAGAACTTTCGGTTTTATTTATACTCATTCTTTGCAGGTTTGCGGCAGCAAAGCTGCTTAGAATGAGTTATACCGAGAAGAACAACTGTATCAAATTCGCAAACCTGTTTAGACTCGGTATAAAAGTCTGAATATTTCTTTCATAATTCTTTCCCTTTGCTTTATCAACCCCTCAAATTCACTCCTGTTGCGGTATTTCAGAAAGATCCACCGCCAGTCGGCTCTCAGTTTCAGCATCAGGCGGTAATTGTAGAATGCGCACAGGCCGGTCAAAGATACCGAAACCATAAAAACAGCCGCATAAAAAATATTGTGAAAAATGAATATAGAGGTGATAAAAAGCAGGAGATACCAGGTAAAGAATAACAGGAGCCCGGCGCCGAACCTCACCGAGCCGAGGAAATGCCGGTCTTTGATATTCCGCGCCAGGAATATGGGCAGGCCGTAAGGGATGTAATTCAGGACTATGCCATAAAGGTGGATGGGGAGCAGGAACAGGGCGATAAAAGTGCCGATTTTCGATTTTCGATTTTCGATTTTCGAAGTAATTTGGGAATCGCGGATGCCGAGGGCCGGGAGTTTTGCGTGGTAAGACGCCAGTTCTTCGCGGAGGGTTTCCAGCCCTTTTTCTTTAACCATAAGATTCTCAGCCAATTCCTTCTTTATTAAGAAAAGATTATACGGATTGTTCCTGAGTTTTCTGCGCTTCCGTTCAACCGGCCCGTACATTTTCACTGCCTCATGGATAACGCTGTAGTTCTCTTCCGAACGGATATCCAGCATCACTTTCCGGAGCTCCGTTGCCAGGTCGGTGGTCATATGGCTGACTGCCTGGGCAGGGTTCCGTAGGTATTCCTCGCGGTAGGCCAATGCCGGGATGGGATTGCCGAACACTACCAGCAGGTCGCTCCCGGCGTTGTAGTAGTTGGAATAATCGAGCCCGACAGGGACGATGGTCACCCCCAGCGTAAAATCATTGGCCTCCTCCGCTTGCAGCGCCAGCCGTGCCGCTCCTTTTTTCAACGGGCGCAACCGTTTCTCCCCCAGGTGGTTCCCTTCGGGGAACAGGCCTGCCGGCCGGTTTCTCTTCAGCACGCCGATGATCTCGGGAAATACTTCATTGTTCTGATCGACGGCGTGAAAACCATCGCGGATGCGGTAAACAGGTAAGATCTTCAGAAAGTAGAGAATCCGGGCCATGTATTTTTTACGGAAGATGTCGGCCCGGGCCAGGAACACCACCTGGCGGCGGGTGGAAAAGATTACAGCCAGCGCATCCATCAGCGCATTCTGGTGATTGGCGGCAAAAATGACCGGACCGTTATGCGGAATCCTTTCCCTGTTGACCACGGAAAACTTCCGGTAATACATCCTGTGGAAAATGCCCCCGATCCAGAGGACGATCTGGAACCCGAAGGAGAATCTGCCGATGGTTTTCCTGGACATAGAAAATTATTGAGTCAGCTTTCTCGCCGCCTCATACGGACTGATCTTTCCGGCAAGGATGTCGCTGCGGAGGGTGTCGATCTGTGAAATCACTATTTCACTGTGATAGAACTGCTGCCGGATCGCCTCTTCGACGGTATCTGTAAAGGCCTGCAACGCCTGTTCCTGGCGGTTGGCGTCGAAGTAACCCGACTCATGGGCCAACCGGCTGTAATCTAAAACCATCTGCCAGGTTTCAGCGATGCCCTTGTTTTCGGCGGCCGAGGCGGTCAGCACCATCGGGTTCCATCCCGACGGCGGGGGAGGGAAGAGGTGGAGGGCATTCTTATATTCCCGCGCTGCCAGTTCGGCTTTCCTGACATTATCGCCATCGGCTTTATTGATGACGATGCCGTCGGCCATCTCCATGATGCCCCGCTTGATCCCCTGGAGCTCGTCGCCGGCGCCGGCCAGCATCAGCAGCAGGAAGAAATCGACCATGCTGTGGACGGCCGTTTCCGATTGCCCCACGCCGACCGTCTCGACGAAGATGATGTTAAATCCTGCTGCTTCGCAGAGGATGACCGATTCGCGCGTATTGCGCGCCACGCCGCCCAGCGTTCCGGCAGAGGAGGAGGGTCGGATGTAGGCGTTAGGGTCGTTGGCCAGGTCTTCCATCCGGGTCTTGTCGCCCAGGATGCTTCCTTTGGTGCGGCGGCTGCTCGGGTCGATCGCCAGTACGGCGATCCTGTTGCCCTGTGCCGTAAGATATTTCCCGAGCGTTTCGATGAACGTGCTCTTTCCCACTCCCGGCACCCCCGTAATGCCCACGCGGACCGATCTCCCGGCATGCGGTACGCAGGCGTTGACGATCTCCCGGGCCAGCTCCTGGTGGCGTGGCAGGGCGCTTTCGACCATCGTGATGGCTTTGCTGAGGAGCGGGCGGCTGCCTTCCAGGATCCCTTTCACATATGCTTCGGCGTCAAGCTCTTTCGGGATGGCGTCGCGGAATCGGCGTGCCGCCTCCGGGTTCATCGCTTCCGGCTGGTCGATCCCTTCATTCACCCGCAGAGCGGAATCTTCCGGTAGTTCTTTTTCATTCATTACGACAAATGTAAAGAAAATTATGTACTTTTGC